>ENA-OWOZ01000581-OWOZ01000581.1-bioreactor-metagenome-genome-assembly--contig:-NODE-581-length-43965-cov-23.601007_pt1 | contig 43965 bp, 43 predicted proteins | sample MGYA00238140_ERZ651804 | MGnify/ENA primary metagenome ERZ651804 (study PRJEB26910, sample SAMN07631232) | bioreactor metagenome | isolation source: Switchgrass digestor | place: USA: Dartmouth...
TTGATAAGCTTTGAAGTGGACAATGACCAGCAGTATTATGCATACGTACCGAAAACCGCAGCAATAGATTCGTTGTATGAGGTGAAATTGACAGAAGTGGAGAAGATAGAGGAAGTTTAGTCTTATAGTGAAGGATTGAGATTATTAAAATGAGGATGGATTTTGATATTATTTCAGTGAACGATGTAAAAAACGTTAATTGAATTTTATATAATACGGGTGATAATGGTAATTCCGCTCGTTTTAATTTAAACTGATTTATTGAAGATTACTGAATTACGGAAATAACTGTGTTTGTGTCCTATAAAAAGAGAGGCAACTTATATATAAAAGATACAGGTTTCGTTAAAGAAATGAAGCTGCAACCAGGAAACAGGTTGGTTGATTCAAAAGGCAGTGTTTTGGTGGTTGAGGAAAAAAGCCTAAGATAACGGATGAACCTGTGAAGGTTTACAACTTTCTAAAACCACCTTTGAAAATTTGGATTTGTAAACTGCCAGTAACAAGCAAAAGGGTAATTACAGAAAATATCGTGCGAATGATAATTTTATTAATAAATAATCAAAATGTGAAAGACAAAGGATATGATTTAAAAGGGGGGAATGAGTGCTATGACATCTCCGAATGATGAAATTGTAAAAGGGATAGATGGAATATATTCAAATGTTAATGCTACTCTAAAATTGGTTCTTTCCAATGTTAGTTGAAATAAACGAAAAAACATGATAAAATAAATAAAAATCAAACAAAAGAAAAGAGATTATACCATGGATAAGTTTATTAAACAATTAGATCCAAACTTAGACTATATTAATCATGAAATAAATGATGGCAAATGCTATATAACAGTAGCTTCCAACCGCAAAGAAGTAACATGTCCATTTTGCGGCCAGTCATCATCCAGAATACATTCCACCTACAACAGAACTTTTCAGGATCTTCCAATACAAGGTAATAAGGTATTTATTATTATACGTAACAGAAAAATGTTTTGTGATAATCCTGATTGTAGTCATACTACTTTTGCAGAAAGATTTGATTTTATCTCCTATAAAGCGAAGAAAACCCGTCGTCTTGAGGATGAAATTGTACGAATGTCAATAAATTGCAGTTCCGTTGCAGCATCAAAAGCTCTAAAGGAAAATGTTGTGGATATCGGCAAAAGTACAGTTTGCAATCTCTTAAAAAAAAGAAACACCGGTTGTTGACAAAAAGACAGTAACAGCTGTTTGCATTGATGATTTTGCTATTAAAAAGCGAAAAAGCTATGGGACAATTATGGTAGATATTTTTACGCATCAAATACTTGATATGATTGACTCAAGGGATTATGAGACTGTTTACGAGTAATTAAAAACATATTATATTAAAGCTATTGTACCACCCAATAGAAAAAGTAAAAATAATTAGCAAGAAACAATTTGAAATGATATGCAGAGAATATCCGTTTTTTGAAAAGATATATAAAATAACATGGGAATTTAAGAGTATGCTAACTGATAAAAATATTGATGCTTTGGATAAATTGATGGAGGGAGCCAAAAATCTAAACATACCGGAGATAAACAGTTTTATAAATGGGATTGAACGAGATATGGAGGCTGTAAGGAATGCGATAAAATATGAATATAGTAATGGGCTTGTATAAGGGTGCATTAATAAACTGAAGGTAATAAAACGAATTATGTATGGCTGTTGTAGTTTTGAAACATTAAAAACCAAAATTCTCCGGCTCGAAAAAATGAGGTTATTCAACTAACACTGGAAAGAACCCTGAAATTATGTCACATATCGGCAAAAAATAGGCTGTTTTAGTCAGGGTTCCTGTATGATTTTGTGTACAGACAATATTGTTCAGGAGAAAATGCCTTGACAGATGAAGAAATAACTAAATGGAAATACAGTTTATTGGATAGGGGGCCATAAGAATGAAGAAAGAGGAACTGCAATGGGATTTTATAAAAAAAGCCAAGGCAGTACTGATGAACTGGTCAGAAACTAATAATATACATTTATTTGCAGTACATTTTATTCCTTTGTCTGATTTTTCACTTGAAGTATATGTATTTTACGAAAGTGATATTGATATAACTCAATATCAGCAAAACGGAGTTTCGGATAAAATTAAGCAGGTTTTTTTAGAGGCACTTAATGATTTAAATTATATGAAAATCTTTAATAATAATATAACATTTACGTTCGATTCCAATGAAAATGTTATAAATAACTATCAAGGAAGTTATTTTTTTAGGCTAAGATAAACTTGTTGCGACCTTTTTCTGTTTGATAATTAAATTTTTATATTGGGGGTGCTAAGTGAAAAATAAAATAGTCATTACCATTATAGTAGTTTGTGTAATTTTATTATTTTTTTACTGCTAATTCATAATGATATAGTTTTAGATGAAGTTTCCTGGCGTATTACTCAATTAAAATCGGAACCGGCATCTTATATAAAGTATATATTTAAAGACGGAGAAAAGAAACATAAAGCGGAAGAGATTACAGACTTGCTTTTGGTTCTGATAAAACGGTAAGTGTGGAGCTATTAATTCAAAAATTGACAGAGAAATATCTTCGCAAAGTGGTTATGTGAGGGTAAATCCAAGTGATGTTAATAAAATAACTTTTATTGATTAGTGAGATATAAATTGTGTAAGTGCCAAATTCTGAAAGTACTAATTGGCAAAATAATAAGATACAGTTAATAAGAAATGGACGGTTCTTAGCCTGACATCAGACAAAGAACCGTCCGCATTGTTTTAACTATTCAAAATATGCCCATTTGAAGATTACGAAACCAAGTTGTGAATGTAACACTCCCTTAAGATTCGGTGATATGACTATAGGATCAGTATAGAAGTACAAAGGAGCTATTGCGGCGTCATCCATAAGTATCTTTTCCGCATCATGGTACATTTGAATGCGTTTAGCCGGGTCAGTTTCTCTTCTTGCTGCGGAAATAAGTTCATCATACTTTGGATTGCTGTACATGGCATTATTCTGACCGTTTCCGGTTGTAAATATGTCCATGAAAGTTGACGGATCCATATAGTCTCCGATCCAACCGTTTCTGTTTATATTGTAAACGCCGTCTTTTCGTGACTGCTGGAATACATTCCATTCCTGAGCCAGGATTTCAACTTCAACACCCAGATTTTCCTTCCACATCTGCTGCAAAGCTTCAGCTATAGGCTCATGACCCGCACCTGAGTTCAGACCAAAAGTAATTTTCGGGAATCCTTTTCCGTCCGGGTAACCTGCCTCAGCAAGAAGCCTTTTGGCTTCAGCCACATTCTTTTCGTAATCTTCAGGTTTTACTGAAATATAGTCGCCGCCTACTGTGCGGAAGTCGGGTTCCGGATTAACGTCAGCTATACCGTATGGTACAAAAGCTGTTGCCGGAGTTTCACCACCTTTTTTGACGTTTTCTACCAGGTAGTTGCGGTCAATTGCCAGAGAAAACGCTTTTCTTACCCTTACATCGTTAAAAGGAGGTTTATTGTTTACAAAGTCTATATAATATGTTCCAATTAACGGAAAAATTTTCAGATTACCTGCTGCTTTTTCAGCAGCCAGCTCATCCGAAGGAATATTCTTTGCATAGGCAACTTGTCCGTTTTTAAATGCGCTTAAGATGGCATTCTGGTCATTCATCAGATACCATTCGATTTTAGGTGCAATTACATTATTTTTGTCCCAGTAGTTTTCATTCTTTTCAAATACAATTTTTGAATCATGGTCCCAGCTGGTCAGTTTGTAAGGTCCGTTGCCTATATAAGTAGACGGTTCAAGCGCCCACTTGTCTTTATTGGCGGATATAATATCTTCCCTGAGAGGAACGAGAGCAGGGAAGGCAACTATTTCGGTAAAGAACGGACATGGGCTTTCAAGGGTTACCTCAAGGGTTTTATCGTTGACAGCCCGAACACCCAACGTACTGACGTCGGCTTCACCGGCGTTGATTTTTTCACCGTTTTTTATGAAATAAGCGTAATACGCATAATCGGCGGCTGTTGCCGGATCAACGAGCCTTCTCCAGGAATAAACAAAATCGTTTGCAGTTACATCCTTGCCGTCAGACCACTTTGCATCCTTGCGGATGTAGAATGTCCAAACAAGCCCGTCATCACTTGTTTCCCATCTTTCAGCCGTTCCTGCAACAATGGTGCCGTCTTTGCCTAGCGTGGTCAGTCCTTCAAATGCACATAAAATATAGTTGCCGCCATCAACTGCATTGTTGCGGGACGGATCCAGGGTTTTTGGCTCGGATGCAATAGTCGCACGAATGACTTGGTTTGATGTTGATGTTTTGTTCTGTGTTTTTCCGCAGCCTGTTAATACTGTTGCAACGATTACAAGTGTAATTGTAAGTGCCAAGATTCTCTTCATAGCGATTTCATACCCCTTACTATTTTATTGTTTTAATTCATGGTTTTAACTTTAAAATTAATTTATCCATATCTGCAATTAATATTCCTTCACTGCATAAATGAACATAAAATCCCCGTCCAATGTCGACCTCATTGGAACAGAAATAATTCATTCTGTAGTATAATGGAAAAACAGATACGGAAATTTTAAAAATATCATAATTTACCTGCAAAATGGCAGGCTACATAATGACCGTTTCCGTAATCTTTGAACTCGGGCACTTCTTTTGCACAGATATCCTTTGCATAGGGACATCTGGTTCTGAACTTGCAGCCAGATGGCGGATTCACCGGTGACGGGATTTCACCCTTTAAGATAATTCTGTTTCTTTTCTTGGCAATCTCAGGATTAGGTCTGGGAATAGCCGTCAATAGTGCCTGAGTGTATGGATGGAGAGGATTTTTGTACAATTCTTCCGATTCCACCAGTTCCACTATATGTCCCAGGTACATGACCCCTACTCTGTCACATGTATGCCTTACCACGCCCAAATCATGGGAGATGAAAAGGTAGGTCAGGTTCAGCCTTTCCTGCATTTCTTCCAGCGTGTTAATTATCTGGGCCCTTATAGAAACGTCAAGTGCGGATACCGGCTCGTCACATACGATAAATTCAGGTTCTACGGCGATAGCCCGGGCTATTCCGATTCTTTGGCGCTGTCCTCCTGAAAATTCATGAGGATAACGGGATGCGTGTTCGGTATTAAGTCCTACCATTTTTAACAGTTCTCTGACTTTTTCCTCCCTCTCTTTTTTGGAAGAAACCAGTCTATGAATATCCAGTGCTTCGCCCACAATATCCGAAACGGTCATACGAGGGTCGAGGGATGCGTAAGGGTCTTGAAAAATATACTGCATTTTTTTCCTGTAGGGAAGGAGCTGTCCCCTTCCCAATTTGGTTATATCAACTCCCAAAAATACAACTCGCCCGGCTGTAGGCTCATAAATCCTGAGAATTGTCCTTCCCAAAGTGGTTTTACCTGAACCGGATTCGCCAACGAGTCCGAGGGTTTCGCCTTTGTAAATCTCAAAGGTTACATCATCCACCGCTTTAACTGTGGCTTTTTTACCAAGGCTGGTTTTTATGTTAAAATATTGCTTTAAATTTTTCACTTCTATTAAAACATCTTTTTTCCGGGCTGAATTATAGCCGGATGAAGAAGTTTTTGCTTCAATGTTTGTCATTATTCTTTACCTCCGTGCTATTATTGGCCATGCCATCGTACAGCCAACAGCTGACTGTGTGTCCGTCCTCAATTGAATACTCTTTTGGTGCATATTTTAAACAGACCTTCATGCAGTTTTCGCACCTTGGCGCAAAGGCACAGCCTTGAGGCAGATTTAACAGATCTATAGGATTTCCCTGAATAGGAATTAGTTTTTCGCCTTTTTTATTGAGGTCGGGCAGGGAACGAAGCAAGCCTTTTGTATACGGATGACGGGGGTTATTAAATATACTGTAAACAGAGCCCTGCTCGACAATTTTTCCGGCGTACATAACGATAATATCATCAGCCATGTCGGCAACTATACCAAGGTCATGGGTTATGAGGATTATGGCCATTCCCGTCTTTTTTTGAATATCTTTGAGAAGCTCTAAAATCTGAGCCTGTATTGTAACATCAAGGGCAGTTGTCGGCTCATCGGCGATCAAAAGTTTGGGCGAACCGGCAAGAGCCATGGCAATCATTACCCTTTGGCGCATACCTCCTGAAAATTCATGAGGATACTGAGCCAAGCGTTTTTCAGGCTCGTTTATGCCAACCAATTTCAACAAGTCAATCGAACGTTCTTTTATTTCCTTTTTTGAAATTTTTCTGCCGTACTTGTGGATTAAAGATTCCGCAATTTGGTTTCCTATTGTAAAAACGGGATTTAAACAGGTCATAGGGTCCTGAAATATCATTGCTATCTCATTTCCCGCAAGATTCTGCCTTTCTGATTTAGTCATAGTGGAAACATCTTTGCCGTCAAATATAATACTTCCTCCGACAATTTTGCCGGGGTTGTCAATTAATCCCATAATAGAATAGGAAGACACACTTTTGCCGGAGCCCGACTCACCGACTATTCCCAGGACTTTTCCCGGTTCAAGGGTGTAGCTGATTCCGTTTACGGCTTTAACTTCTCCGGCCGGTGTGAAGAAGGAAACTTTTAAATCATTTATTTTAAGCAATTCTTTACTCATTTAAATCACCTGTATCTGTTTTTTCATTCGTATCTGTTTTTCATTTGTGCCTATTTTTTTCATCCTGTATCTACTTTTTCATCCTTGGGTCCAGAGCATCTCTCAGACCGTCACCAAAAAGATTTATGGACAGAATGATAATACTGATGGTAGCCGCAGGGAAAAACAGCATGTACGGGTATGAATATATACCTTTCAGGGCAGTCTGTGCCAGAGAACCAAGGGATGCCATGGGTATTGAAACACCCAGCCCTATGAAGCTGAGGAAAGATTCCACGAAAATCGCCTCAGGAATTTTTAAGGTGGCTACCACTATAATCTGACCAATGCAGTTTGGTATAAGATGCTTGAAAATAATTCTTCTGTTGTTTGCGCCAAGCACCTTGGCAGCTAAAACAAACTCCTGCTCCTTTAGTGCCAGGATCTGACCGCGCACTATCCTTGCCATATCCACCCAGTAAAGAAGGGCCAGAACGAAGAATATACTTATTAGCCCCACACCAAGGTTTTTTAGAAATTTGGGAGCACTGGCGGAATTTAAAAAATTGTCTATCGGTGTCTTTAAGGCAACCTGCAGCAAAATAACTATAAGTATGGTCGGAACTGAATAAACAATGTCTATGATTCTCATCATGACAATATCAACCCAGCCGCCGAAATATCCCGAGATTGCACCGTACAGAATACCGATTATTGATATCATGATGGCTGCAACAATACCGACGGAAAGAGAGATTCTTGCACCTATCATTGTTCTGGTAAACAAATCCCTTCCCAGACTGTCAGTACCGAATATATGCTGTGCGTTTGGAGGCAGATTTTCACTGCCTTTGTTTATCTGATCATATTCGTAAGGTGAGAGCATGGGCCCGATTATTGCAGCCAGAACGACCAGCAGTATAACCACCAGAGAACCCATGGCGACTTTATTTGCTTTAAGCCTTCTCCAGGCATCTTTCCAATATCCTACCGACGGACGCATGACTTCGGCTGTTGCCTTTTCGCTGTCCGATGCAGGCAGAAAAAGCTTTTCGTCTAAAACTTCCTCGTCTAAAACTTCCTCGTCTAAAACTTTCTCGTCTAAAATTTCCTCGTCTAAAATTTCCGATTTAATCATATCTGACATTTTAGTCTCCCCATTTCCATAATTTCCGTTTTTGTTTTTTACCTATTTGGTGATATTAATTCTTGGGTCGACAAATCTATATATTATGTCAACCAAAAAGTTCATAAAAATAAGCAGAGCACCGTAAAATATAGTTACTCCCATTACCGTGGGGTAATCCTTTGCTGTAATGCTTGTTACAAAAGAACTTCCCAGGCCCGGTATTGAGAAAATTGATTCGATTACAAAAGAGCCTGTTACAATTCCGGCAATCATTGGTCCGGCATAAGTTACCACCGGAAGAATCCCGTTTCTCAAACCGTGTTTGAAAATTACCACTGTTTCCGACAAGCCTTTGGCCCGCGCCGTTCTTATATAATCCTGGTTTATAACGTCAAGCATTGAAGAGCGCATAAGCCTTGTGATAAAGCTTAAGGGGAAGAAGGACAGCGCAAAACCGGGCAATATATAACTTGAAAAGTTGTCGAGGAGGCTGACTGTAGGTAAAAGATGCAGCTTTACCCCGAATAAAACCATACTTACTGTGGCTACTACAAAGCTTGGGACCGCAATTCCAATTGTTACAATGATCATAATTATTTTGTCGACGGCGGTATTCTTCTTAAGCGCGCTTATTGTTCCCAGAACGGTGCCCATAATTATGGCTATGGCACTGGAGAACAACCCCAGCTTTAGTGAATAGGGAAACTTTCTGGCAATTATTTCATTGACAGTCTGTCCCGACAGTTTTATTGATTCCCCCAAGTCACCTTTAAGAACGTTCATTGCATACATTTTGTATTGAACCATCAGGGGTTTGTCCAGGCCGTATTTAGCCTCCAGGTTTGCCAGTATTTCAGGCGTAATTTTTCCGTCCCCCAAAAACGGGTTGCCGGGAGTTAAATGCATAAGGAAAAAAGTTAACGTAAACATTATCCATAATGTCAAAAGTGATACAAGTAATCTTTTTAAAATGTATTTAACCATAGTACCTCCATCTCTATGGACTATAAAAGTCACAGTCTATTTTTATGTTTTATGTAACCTTCATTATTATATATTTTGAGCAAATAATATTTTATTAATTTGGAAAAACTCGGGCGGTTAAGATTATTTGGTCGACTTGGATGTAAAAGTTATAATGAAGTCGAAAACAGTGATGAATTTATTATAATATGGCATTATACTACAAAATTTGAGTTTTTACAACAGATTAATTAAGGAAAAAGAGAGGAAAATCATTAAGATGGCTCAGATTAAACGGATTTACTGTTGATTAGAGTTACAGAGCCTAGAATAAAAAATTGCTCTTGTTATATATTGGCATTGGTAATATTTGTGTTATAATTATGAAACAGTATTTAAAACTAAAAAGGAGAGTGAAAATATTGAAGAGAAAGACTTTTCTTCAAATTTTTGCTTTAATGGGTGTTTTTGTTCTGTGCAGCGGTGTTATAGCTTTCGGTTCTTCACTGACAACCGAAATCAAAGCAATATTAAGCCGTGAAGTTACAATCAAATATGAGGGTGAAGTCCAGAACATGAAAGACGGATTGGGGAATCCGGTATACCCTCTGATGTACAATGGCACTACTTATCTTCCCATCCGTGCAGTGAGCAACATGCTGAATATACCTATAGAATGGGAGGCTGCCACTAAAACTGTTATTCTTGGAACTGAAGAAAAACAGCCGAAAAGTGTATTAAGTTTTAAAGCAAAATCATCCAATTTTGCAAGTAAAGTAACAGATAAAGGTTCATTAGTGATAAAAGGTAATAGCGGAGAAGAAATAAAATATAATGATGGAATATGCTATAAAATTTGGAATGCAACATATTCCTCGTCAATTGATAAAGCATATAAAGCTGAAATAGGCGGCAAATATAGTAAATTGTGTTTTGATGCATATATTCATGCTCAAGAAGAATATATTGGTAAAAAATTCAAACTTGTTATTTACGATGTAGATGACAATAGTGTACGTACAAAAATAGAAATTGTTGCAGGAGAAATAAAAGAGTTGGAAGTTAATATAGAAGGAGTGAATACTATAGGGTTTGCAGCTGATTATGATGATTCTTGGGGCAGAGGTTACACAGGTATGGCATATTTCTTTAATCCAACTGTAAAATAAAGTAAAACTTTGATAAAAGCGAGCATCGAGCCCACAACGAAATAACCGATTGCAATTATATTATATTTCCTATATAATATAATTTGTTTACATATTAAGTTTAATATACAATAAAAAATATTGGGGTACAGAAACACATAATTTTTGATATAAGAGAGAACAGGGCAGTAATAAACTGTCCTGTTTATAATTCTAATTAAAAATAAGATTCCTGATAGGTTGTTTTTCAATACCATTCCTATATAATAAAGAGATATCTTCTGCAAATTTATATCATGGACTCCAATATAATTATTAAAGGCAAATAGGGGGTTATACATGTATTCGTTGTTGTTGGCGCTTATTTATCTCGCTTTTATCAGTTTGGGACTGCCCGATGCACTTCTTGGCTCGGCCTGGCCTACCATGTACCCCGTGCTGGAAGTACCTGTTTCTTTTGCAGGCATAATATCTATGATTATTGCAGGGGGTACCATTGTCTCGAGTTTAAATACAAACCGGGTGGTTCGCAAATTTGGCACCGGACTTGTGACTGCTGTCAGTGTATTGATGACGGCGGTGGCTCTGTTTGGGTTTTCCGTTTCGAAAACTTTTTGGATGCTTTGCCTTTGGTCTATTCCATACGGTCTTGGAGCAGGTGCGGTGGATTCGACCCTGAACAATTTTGTGGCACTTCATTATGCTTCCAGGCACATGAGTTGGCTGCACTGTTTTTGGGGTATAGGTGCGTCTGTTGGACCTTATATCATGAGTTATTGTCTGACAGTTAAGAACAGTTGGGAAAGTGGTTATATGACAGTAGGTGCTTTTCAAATCGTATTAACAGTTATTCTCTTTTTCAGTCTGCCTGTTTGGAACAAGCAGGCAAAGATCAAGAAGGAGAGTCAAACAGAGGAACCAAAGCATTTGAAAATTCATGAGGCATTAAAAATTAAAGGGGTTAAGCAGGTACTAATAGCGTTTTTCTCCTATTGTGCTCTCGAGACCACTGCAGGCTTGTGGGCCAGCAGTTATCTCGTGCTGCATCAGGGAATTGAGGCAAAAGTGGCTGCAAGATGGGCTTCTTTGTTTTATTTAGGTATTACTTTCGGGCGCTTTCTGAACGGTTTTGTTACTGACAAATTAGGGAACCGCAATATGATTCGCATAGGACTAGGTATTATAACCATAGGATTGGCAGCGGTGATTTTGCCGGTGCAAATTGAACTTGTAACGTTGGCAGGTTTGGTTTTAATCGGCATAGGATGCGCTCCTATCTATCCTTGCATCATACATGAGACACCAAAGAATTTTGGAGCGGAGAATTCTCAGGCTATTATCGGAATTCAGATGGCAAGTGCTTATACCGGTTCAACATTCATGCCGCCTATATTTGGTGTGCTGGCAAAATTTACAACGATTTCTTTATATCCGGTTTATTTGACATTCTTCCTGATTTTGATGATAGTAATGACGGAAAGGCTTAATCGTCTTGTAGTAAGTAAAGAGAGCAGATAACATTCTGCCTGATTAATTTTTTTTAATAATATTTCAATATTTTAGGAATTTCTTTAATGATTAATTTAGAAAAAATGAAAGGAGCCAAATAACTTTAGACAGGTTGATTTAGCTCCTTTTTTAATTAAGACTTAAAGCACTTTATGCTTTGGTTATATTTTTCCCAAATGTCCTTCTTTTGGCAATCTATATTGTTCAATAACTTTATTCTTGTACAGAAAAGCATTTGCGGGACACCTGTGTACGCATCTTTGGCATGAAACACAATTCTCAAAGAATGTAATACTGTCTTTGTCTACCTTGATATTATTTACCGGACATTGTTTTTGACACAATCCACAGCGTGTGCACTTGCACATATCAGCAACAAGATTCTTTTTTGCCCATTTTCTGGACCATAGCATAAACAGCTTGAAAACCGGCTTTGCCCATATTTCTCTTCCTTTGACGTTGGTAAAATATGTTTTGCCATTGAGAAAATTATCTACAATTGTTTTTGCTTGTTCTTTTGCTTTCTTTAAAGCGACATTGACCTGCTCTTCGGTAAACTTTTTAAATGCAACTATATAGTAATTATTAGGCATTACAATGCAATCTTCGATAACGATTTTAAAGCCGATTCTCTTTAGCTCTTTGGCAAGGCAAGCAGGCCCGCAAGCAATGGTGTTTGCTTGAGTGGAAAAAACAATGCATTTTCTTCCGTTTCCTTTTGTTAAATGTTTTTTAACCCATTCTGTATAAAACGGTGGAAACATTTCAGCATAAATGGGAGCTCCAAAAACGTAAAAATCATATTTGTCTTCAAAACCTGAATTTTTAGAAACCTCGTAGGTGTCACAGAGTATATTGCTATTTGCAAATTCTTGTTTTATTGCTCTTGCAACATACTCAGTATTTCCGGTGCCGGAAAAGTATATTATGCATCCTTTCATATCAGTTAACCTCCATGATAAATTATCAAGCCGGTGTGGTAAATTGCGCAAAAAAGTTGTAAAGCCCTAAAAGCTAAAATTATTTTTACTTATCATAGGTCATTTTCAAGGCTGATTTTACGGTAATTACCAAAACCTTTTATGTACTCAATCTATTTATAAATATATTGAATTATAATATAAACGAAAATAAAAAGCACTATTTGATTTTAGCAGACTTCACGAAATCAAGAAAAACTTTTTGCACCAGTGGAATATTACTGTTGCCTAACGAGGCAATAAAATGAGGTTTTACAGCATTGATTTTTGCTTCGCTGTCTATTGACAAAACAGTGCTTTTTGTATATACTGTATATAGTGTATATATACAGTATTGATTGGAGGCATCGCCTTGGATATCATATTAAGCAATGTGAGCGACCGGCCTATATACGAGCAGATATATAATCAGATAAAAAACGCTATCATCTCGGGCGAGCTTAAAGAAGGAGACATGCTTCCGTCTATAAGGGCGCTTGCAAAAGACCTTCGCATCAGCGTCATTACCACTAAACGGGCTTACGATGAGCTGGAAAGGGACGGATACATTTACACTGTTGCGGGAAAAGGCTGTTATGTTGCGAAAAAGAATATGGAGCTTATTCGAGAGGAATACTTGAAAAGAATAGAGGAACATATTCGTGAAATACAGCGTCTTGCCAAAGTCTGTGATCTTTCCCGCGATGACATTTTTGAGATGTTTAGCATCATCCAGAAGGAGGAATAAGAAAATGAATGCCATCGAAATCAAAAATTTAAGCAAGTCTTATCCGGGGTTTGAGCTTAGGGACATAAATCTTGAGCTTCCCGCCGGAAGCATCATGGGGCTTGTCGGTGAGAACGGAGCGGGTAAAACAACAACCCTCAAGCTGATTATGAATGCTATTTCACGAGACAGCGGAAGTGTGAAAGTCCTGGGCGTCGATAATCAGGCTAAAGAGTTCAACGCCGTTAAAGAGGATATAGGCGTGGTACTGGATGAAGCGTACTTTCCGGAAGTTCTGACACCGAAACATGTCGGGAAAGTCATGAAAAACACTTACCGCAACTGGGATGATACCTGTTATTACAATTTTTTGGAGAGATTCAAGCTGCCCGAGACGAAAGCATTTAAAGATTTTTCCCGAGGTATGAAAATGAAGCTGGCAATTGCAGTTGCCATGTCCCACAGGCCAAAGCTTTTGATACTGGACGAAGCCACCAGCGGCCTGGATCCCATTGTCCGCGACGAGATACTTGACATTTTCAATGACTTTACCCGCGATGAAACACATTCAGTGCTCCTGTCTTCCCATATAGTCAGCGATCTTGAAAAGATATGCGACTACATTGCTTTTATCCATAACGGAAGGCTGCTTTTCTGCGAAGAGAAGGATAAACTGTTGGAGGAATATGCCATTGTAAGGATGTCAAAGGACGACTTTGAAAAGTTGCCAAAAGAAGCGGTAAAGGGCAAAAAGGTCAACAAATATGGTGTTGAAGCCCTGGTTCTGAAATCTGCCGTTTCGCGCATGTTTAACACAGAATATACCACTTTGGAAGATATTATTTTATTCTTGGCGAAAGGAGACAGGAAACAATGAAGGCATTACTCTTAAAAGACTTCTACACACTGATAAAGCAGATAAAAATTTTTATCATAATGATAATTATATTTGCAGCTATTCCCGGATATTCTATAGCCGGATTTGCCATGGTATATGCGGCTATGCTGCCGATTACGGCTCTGGCTTATGATGAACGCTCAAAGTGGAACAGTCTTGCGTTGATGATGCCATATTCGGATGAGAGCATGGTGGGAAGTAAATATGTCCTTGGATATATAGCTGCTGCTACTGTAGCTTTATTTTCGATAGCAGTACAAATTGTCATGAGTCTGATAAAAAATACACCTTTCGAGATGGAACAAGTCCTTTCCGTAATACTTATTGCCTGTATTGCAACTATCATTCAGGCGATAAATCTTCCCCTTATGTTCAAGTTTGGAGTAGAAAAAGGACGCCTTGCCTTTTTTGCCCTGATTGTAGCTGTAACATGTGGGGTAATGGTGCTTGGTGACAGATTTTTAGTATCCCTTTCGGCATCATATGTAAACGTTGTTACGGCATTCGTTGCAACTGTAATATTTACGTTGGTTGTAAATTTAATATCCATCGCAATATCGATAAAAATATATAAAAAGAGAGAATAACGGGGCAATAAAGCAAAAAAAGGGGGAGTAATTTTATCCCCCTTTGTTGTACTGATTTGATATTCGGATTTGTCTTACGGTACAGAGTTATACATTCTTTTGACTGATGGGTCAATTGGCACACCCTTTAACGTGAACAACTCAGTCAAGGTCACAAATTCATAGCCCCGGCTCTTAAGTGTAGGGATGATTATATCCAGAGCTTCCGGTGTCGGGTGTGGCTCAGGTTGAACATCATGCAAAAGAATTATTGTACCGTCTCTGACACCGTTTATAACTGCGGCAGCCCTCTGTTCGGCGGTTGTGGATGGAATCCAGTCATTTGCCGTTAAGCCGCCGACAAACACCAAGTCAACATTGTTGAATAATGTTGGGCTTGTTTCGAGGTTCGGTGGACGGAAGAACTTGGGTGTTGTTCCAGCATATTTTTGAATAACTGCATTTGTATCGGCAATGGATTTCCTTATCTGATCCGGACTCATATTGGCCATGCCTGAATAACTCCATGAGTGGTTTCCTATTTCATGGCCTGAATTAACCATCCTTCTGATGATGGCAGCCGTCGAATCATTGACTCTCTGACCTACTACCATGAATGTAGCCTTAACGTTATATTTATCAAGCTTGTCGAGAACCCGTGCCGTAAGTACGTTGTCCGGACCGTCGTCAAAGGTAAGAGCTACCAGTTTCGCATTTGGATTAATCGTTGGCTGCGGATTGCTGCTTGGTTGAGGGTTACTGCTTGGTTGTGGATTGCTGCGTGGAAAAGATGAAATTATACCGAGAAGATATCTGTGTAGAATCATAAGGTCAGTGGAATCAACTTTGCCGTCACCGTTTAAATCGGCGTTGGCAAGAGCAGTTCCTGAAAGTCTGGTTATATTGAGCAAATGTCTCTTCAGTGCTGTATAGTCTGTTGAATTTACTTGTTTGTCTCCGTTCAAGTCACCCAAAACCTGGTCTTGTTGCGGCGGAGAAGTAGGTGTAGGTGTAGGATTTACACCTTTCGAGTCGAATATGAAGTAGTCAATGTTAACAGGACCTGAGAATACCAGATATAAGTCGTGCTGTCCTGTAGTGTTGGTTATGCTGCAGGATTTTTCCTCGTAATTGTTCCAACCGCCTGTGGAAGCCACCGTAAGAGTTCCTATAAGAGTACCGGTCGGGCTTCCGAGTCTTAACTGGATATTGGTGGGTGTGTCCGCACCGGATGCAACCCTTGCCTTGAAAGAGTTTGCACCGTTTCCAAAGTTTATTTTGTTAAATACCAGATAGTCACCGCTTTCAATATAACCTATACCGCTTCCTCCGTCGGAAGTGCCTATGGTCTGAATGGTTGATGACTTGAGGGAGTTGTACTCCTCAGCTTCGATTTTTGAAAAAGCACTTCTTGGAGTCGGTTCAGGTGTCGGACCTGGTGGTGATGATGTTGACGGTGCGTTGCCAACAGTAATTGTCATGCTGGTTACGTCGGCTTTTCCGCTGCTCTGGTATCCTTCTACAACCAAAGCAACCTCATACATTTTTCCCATTTTCATACCCAGACGTTCCCAGGCTTTAAAGTGTTCGGTTACGGATATGGTTCCGCTTGTACGTTTTGATGTACGTACACTCCAGTATTGCTGGAAAGTAGCTGTACCTTTGATGGAAGGCTGGTTAACTCTGGTGGTCTCGTATATCTCGTATGTACCACCGTCAACGGTAATAGTGCCCTTTGGTGTTGCTCCCGGTGGTCTCCAGGTTCCCCAGCTCTCGATGATGTAATACTCTACAAGCGGATTGCTGGTCCATCCGTAGACTCCCAGATAAGAGTTTCCGTTTGGCTGATAGTTGCAGGAATAAGTTACCGTTATGTATCCAAGTTGATCATGTGTCTTTGTTTCATCGTATTTGAAACCTTTACGGAAAAGAATATTGTTGATATTGCTCCATTCGCAGCTGAACGCACCACCGTCTTTGAGGACCATGGTTCCGTTTCCGGTGTCTTTCCAGTACTCAAAGTTGTACCCGCCATGAGTACCCGTCTGGTTTGACGTAATTACCACATCAGCGCGTACATTTACCGGAAACAAAGTCAGCGAAACGGTAAAAGTAATTAAAATCAGGAAAGTTACCAGTAATTTTTGTTTCATTTTTCTCCCCCTTTTTTAGATTTTTTTATAAATTATAAAATAAATTTATATTAATAATTTTTTTAAGCAATTCTGAAAAAGTATATACTTTCCCTTCGCCTGTAAATTGACAGTGTTATGGATTTTTTATAACAGCGAGAAAAAATTTACACCCCTACCCGTTTATTTCATATTATCTATTCGCAAAAATATAATTTTTTAAGTCGCTTAATAGTATAAAAATATTTTAAAATAATTAATAGATATTTACATGTTTTTATTTAAATTATAAGTGTTATGTTGCCGTTTATTATGGGTAATTAGTCTTGTGTAATATTTGAGTTTGACTTAAATAGCGGTGCTGAAAAACAGAGAATTAAAAGGAGAAGTAAATGAGAATTGAAGGAGAACTTGTTAAAGCAAAGTTTGTCAAAAGATTAAACCGGTTTGTAGCTCTTGTGGAAGTTGACGGGGTACAGGAATTTGCCCATGTTCCGAATACGGGAAGATTGAAAGAACTCCTGGTGGACGGGGCGGCTGTGATGGTCAGAAAGTATGACAAAACTGACCGCAAGACCCGTTTTGGGCTCATATTGGTAAGAAAAAACGGGATATGGGTATCCATTGATTCTGCGAATGCGCCCAACAGAATAATGTATGAAGCACTGGTGCAGGGGAAATTTGATAAATTTCGGGACTATAGCGAAATACGCAGGGAAGTAACCGTGTTAAACAGCCGCTTTGACTTTGGACTGTTTTCTGAAGGTAAAGAATATTATATTGAAGTTAAAGGGGTAACACTTGTGGAAAACAGGCAAGGTTTTTTCCCCGATGCTCCCACCCAAAGGGGTACCCGGCATCTTGAAGAATTGACAAAAATAAGGCAAAATGGCAAAGAGGCAGGAGTTGCCTTTATTGTGCAGAGAGAGGACGCGGATGTTGTAAGGCCCAATGACAGGACGGACAAGAACTTTGCCAATGCGCTGAGAATAGCCGCGGAAGCCGGCGTTGACCTCATGGCCTACGTATGCAAAGTTGATGCGGAACAAAGAAGAATGGACATTGTCCGCGAAATACCGGTAATAATAAAATAGGGGTAAGGATATTTGCATCCCTACCTATGGCATTTTTTCAATGCTGTTCTTTGCTTTTTCCTTTTTGTCATCCTTTGGTTTTGTCACGGGTTTTTCTTCCAAGGAGTCTTTTGGTTCAACCGTAGGTTTTTCTTCAAGTTTAAGCTTTGAATCGGGCCTGGGTTTTTCCTGCTGTTTGTCTTTTGGTTCAACTATCGGCTCGGCCATTGGTTCAACTCCGGGATTCGGAATTGTTTTCTCTTCCGGTATGGTTTTATCTTTTGGCAAATCATTTATTTGTGGTTGCGGCTCAGGTTTTGCCGGCTCAGGCTTTGCCGGCTCAGGCTTTTCCGGCTCAGGCTTTTCCGGTCCGGGTTTTCCCGGTTCGGGTTTTGCCGGGTCAGGTTTTTGCGGTTCGGGCTTTCCAGGTTCAGGCTTTTCCGGCATAGGCTTTTTTGGTTCCTCTTTTTTTACGTTGTGTACAACGCCGACATCGTCAATTTTGACCTTCTGTAAAGTCTCTCCAATGCTTTTGTTTTTTATGTCTTCGATATTCAGAGCTATCCCTTGCTCTTTGGCTTTTTCATAGACAATGCTTCGACCCAGGGAGAGTTTGTTTTTTTCAGCCAGTTTTTTATAATCGTAGGAAACTTCCACCACTTTTGACTCAACATTTTCACTTACATTGACCTCAACGGCATTTTTACAAATATCAATTAATTTACTTAATTTTTCAGACTCATAATTATCGGAAGCGGAGGACTTTTTTGTGTTTTGTTCTTTCAAACATGCTGATATCAAAATAACGGATTCATTTAAGTCCAGTTTTTTTATTACCTCTTTTATCGCAAAATCAACGGGTTTATTCTTTAAATCTAATTCATCCAATACAGTATTTGTATTATCATTATAGTAATTCACTTTGACTATTTTATTGTTTTTATCCAGTTCAAATTCTATGCTGGCATCGGAATCTATGGCAACATAAGCATATACATCATTATTATTAAATAAATTGAAAGAGATAACCATGATTATGAATATTGCGGCGATTCCTGCGGCAATTCGGGAATAAAAAGCCAGTTTGTTCTTTTTATTTATAATTTCGTTTTTATTGAACGATATTTCCAAACCCTCATACATGCCTGGCTGTCTCTTTATTGAAACAATTTTGCAGTCACTGGTCATGATAATGGCCAAATTGTTTTTAAGCTTTAAAATAGTACCTTTTTGTTTTGTCATCATATTTCACCGTCCTAATGTATCATATATGTATTTCTTTAATACCTCAAGGTCGCTTTTAAGTATAAGAACCATAGCGGTAATAAATTTTCTGTTCTTTTCAAGAGTCCTGCGGCATAGATTAAAACGTTCGGTCAATTCTTTATATGGGAGAGTTTTCCTTTTGTTGAACATTTGGTACAATGATTCATCCTCTATGATAATGTTTGCCACATTAAGACATAAAATTATAGTATCCCGGTGCTTTGGGGAACATTCAATCAAATCTTCAATGGTCATTTTATATTCACATATTTTTAATTCCAGATTTTTAATTTCTTCTCTGGCTTCAAAATCAATGCTGTAGTCCGAATTCCTGTCATATAGAAACTTTTCTTCGAAATTGCCGGTGCTGCTGTCATTAAAGCTGCTATTACAATCGTTGAAATATGAAAACGGAACGGCTACATTGTTCTTTTTTGTACTTCTTAAGTAATCTATAAGCCGCCTTTTTATTACCTGTTTCGAAAAACTGACGAACTTTGTTTTTTTATCTAAATCATAGGACTCAATAGCTTCATTAAAGGCAATGAGGGCAATACTGTATTCGTCGCTCTGAGTCAAGTCGTTTTTTTTACCTACCAGTTGAGATACGCATTTTAAAATAAATGGTTTAAAATCGTCAATAAACTTGTTTCTCAGTAAATTGTCGCCATCTTTGATTCTTCTTATGATTTCCAAAAAAGAGTCTTTCTCGTGCCGGAGTAAGTTGTATGAGCCTAAATTTATCAATGAATATTCCCTCCTTACTATAAAAAATTCGTATATGGATTTCATTTTGATTCGGATAGTGACGGGAAAATGCGCAAATAAAATAAAGAAGTTTGCTCCGAGGGGCTATAATAAAGGATTTGAACTTTGGAACCTGAGAAAATTTAAAAAAGTAAGGACAAACCGAACAAAAAAACATGCCATTATCGAAAGACTTGAGCGAAAGGAATGGAAACTCTGGAAATGTATATCTGGCGCAATGACAGATATCCGGCGCAATGGTGACAAGGCGTAAATATAAGCTATATAAACACAAGTATATAGCTTATAAAATAAAAAACAAAAATATAAAGCTAAAGGAGAGGATGCAAAATGAAAAGATTTGTAAGTTCTTTAGTAACAGCTGCATTGGTGTTTTCTGTCACGGCAAGCGCTTTTGCTTTGGAAGACCCGGTTCAGAATGAAATTTACAACAAACCGGTAACTCAAATCATTCATCCTAAATACGTTGAATCCCTTGTTGAAAGAAAAGAAGTGGAAGAAATTAGGGCGGCGTATAAGGAAGACATCGCCAAATTGGAAGAAGAGCATAAAGCTTTGCATGAAGAAATGAAAGCTTTGGAAAAAGTAAAACCTGTGGACGAAGAAGCAATGGCAGCATTAAGAGAAGAAGATAAAGCATTAAAGGACGAGATAAAAGCTAAAAGAGATGAATTAAACAAGGCAATTGAAAGAGTAAAAGAAGTTGTTAAGTATGGAGAAGCTGCAGTGGCTGAGATTGAAAAGGCCCAGGCAGATTTTGCGAAGGAAGAAAGTGAAATAAGAGGAAGAATAGAAGAAATAAGAGCAGAAATAGAGGCTTTAAAGAAAGAAGACTCTGTGGATGAGGAAGCAATTGCAAAATTGAAGGAAGAAGAAAAAGCGTTGAATGAAGAACTCAAAGACAAAAGAGATGCATTGAAAGAGCAAATCGACAGAATTAAACTTGTTGCAGAATACGGCAATGACGTTATAGCCAAGATAGAAGAACAACAAGCATTATTTGCAGAAAAGATTGCTGCATTGGAAGAAAAGAAAAATGAAGTAAAGGAAGAATTGAAAAAATTGAGAGAAACCAAGCCTGTTGATAAGGAAGCTGTTGATGAGCTGACAAAGCAGGAAAAAAGTTTAAATGATCAGATCAAAACTGAAAAGGAAACTTTACAGACTATAATTGATGATATCATTTATAATGCAATAACTAAGAAAGAAGCTTAAAAGGAGATAATATAGCATTGTGCAGGAATGAATAAGGAAATTCCTTCTTGGTGTGAATCGAACACTAAGGAGGAATTTTTTATGTTTATTTTAGAATAGAACATTACCGGCTTCTATAGCTTTGAAAAAGAAAATGGTTTATGATAAAAACAAAACAGAGAACTGTCCTTAAGTGAGGTGGAAAGCAGATTGCCGGGAAGAATCAAGAAGATAGAGGAGAAAGACAAAAAAGCAGAACAGAGAACCGTCCCCTGTTCTATGCTTCCTTTTTGGAGTGAACTTTGTGACAGTGAGAAGGAAATGATTGAGCAAAGCAGCATTAAAGCCAGGTATGAAAAAGGCATGATTTTAAATCGCTCAGAGCAGGAATGCAAAGGCATTATGTTATTGTTATCGGGCGGGCTGCGGACTTATATTGTTTCGGATGAAGGGCGGGAGGTTACACTGTTTCGTGTCGGCAAAGGAGAGACATGTGTTTTGTCCGGTTCCTGCCTTATGGATTCAATTGTTTTTGACGTTATGATAGAGGCTGTGGAGGATACGGAAGTGATAATAATTCCAACCTCTGTGCTGTCACAAATCATGAAGGAAAATCCCCGGGTTGAAGTGTATTTGTATAAAACTGCCATGGAACGCTTTTCGGATGTCATGTGGACAATGCAGCAAATTCTTTTTATGAGAGCGGACAAAAGGGTTGCCATTTTTCTGTGGGATGAATTGGCCAAAAGCAATCATACAACCATATATCTGACCCATGATGAAATTGCCCGTTATATAGGCAGTGCACGGGAGGTTGTAACAAAAGTGCTGAAGTACTTTGCCAGGGAAGGCGTAGTGTCTTTGGGTAGAGGAAAAATTGAGGTTATTGACAGGAATAAACTAAAAAAATATCTGTAATGTGACTTGGTTACATACACCACCTTGGCTTTCTGATAATCTTTTGTCAGAAGACCAAGGTGTTTTTTTAATGGAGGGGTGAAAATGTCACCGAAAAAATATGCTTCAGTTGACCGGAGCCGATGCGCTTCTTGCGGTGAATGCACCCGAGTCTGTCCTAAAGGTGCAATTAATGTGTTCTATGGGTGTTTTGCCGCGGTAAATATCGAAAACTGTATCGGTTGCGGCAAGTGTGCAAGGGCCTGCCCTGCCGGATGCATTAAAGTCAATTCGTTTCGCTGATGAATTTAATAATTAAAGACAGGGGTGAGAGGTTGTGAAAAGCAAGTACTGGTATGATTACCTTTGGATTTGGTCAATAGTTTATTTTTCACTGGGTTTTTTTAATATTTTGTTTGCATGGCTGGGTATGATTGATTTTTTCGTACCCATTATTATTGCAGTATTTGCCGGAAACAAGTGGTTTTGCAATAGATTGTGCGGTCGGGGACAACTGTTTTCCAAATTGGGAGGAGCGCTTAAATTTTTTGGAAACAGACAGGCTCCCCGATGGCTGGTGTCGAAATGGTTCAGATATGGTTTTCTTGCATTTTTCCTTGCCATGTTTTTAAACATGATATTCCAGACTTATTTGGTTGCATCAAAAGCAAGAACACTAAATGAAGCAATAAAGCTGTTCTGGACATTCGAAGTGCCTTGGAGATGGACCTATAAAGCAGGGACTGTTCCCGATTGGATTGCGCAGTTTAGTTTTGGCTTTTATGGTTTGATGCTTACATCCATGCTGATCGGACTTGTTGTAATGGTGCTTTACAAGCCCAGAACATGGTGTGTCTTCTGTCCAATGGGAACCATGACCCAATCCATCTGCAAATTAAAACACAGATCAAATTTGAATAAAAAATAAAGGGATGTTTATTCAAATTCTAAACATGTTTTTCGAGCCTGTGGACGACAGGGATTGCTATGATTCCTCCAATTAACGCTGTCACAAGCTGAGGCCAGCCAAAAGCTGCACCGGCTAAAGCCATTGCCTTGTTTTGAGGCAGCAGTTTGAAAAATGGAATGATGTAAAGTAAAGAACCGTAAATAACTGCGAATTTTGCGATCGATCCTGCAATTATGCCGGCAACTTTTTTCTTCCTGAAAATATAAAATGCGAGTACAAGAACAAAGTTGCCCAATGCCACAAACGGAGCCAGCGGCAATGGCAGCGTTGCACCTGTAAGGATGGCTCCATAAGGTGCCAGAACGGATATTACCGTACCGCTGAAAAGTCCGACCAGGCCTGCAGATATAATAAGGCAGGCATTAACCAAAGGTCCAACTATAAAGTTGCTGTTTGGCCCCAAAGGAATAAACCTTCCAATGAATTGAAAAATCACGGTTAATGCCAAAAGCATGGCTGTTCTTGTCAAATATTTGAGCTTGTCATTCATTTTGATTTCCTTTCTTTTCTGTTGTTTTATTGTTTTCACTATTATTTTTTACCCGGAGTTTGATAAATAATGCGCAAAATAACAGGAAACGGTTCTCTGTTTGATACCTTCCCGTTGCCGTTGTAAATTGAAGGTAAAATGATTTTTTATAACATGGATATATTATACATTAGTTATATCATTTGCCAAAAAAACAGGAACAGAACAATAATTTCATATAATATGGCAGTCAATAAAAATTTTGTTTTTATAGTTAACCTCAAAATAATAAAATTTTAGCCGATAAATAAGAAAGAGGCATATATCCAAGTAATTTTAAAAAATATTAAAAAAATGGAGGAGTTCTCAAATGAAGAGAATTTTTGCTCTATGGCTTGCCATGACACTTATTTTTGTGTTATCAGGATGTAAAAGTGTTGAAAGCAGTAGTAGTAATAATGAACCTCCACCGGCAGAAACTATGGCAAATGAGCGAAATAATGAAAAAAAAGATGCTGTAAAAAACGAAACTGCTGAAAATGAGCTGCAAGTCTCATGGTTTGAAAATCCTCCGCATATCTTTATTGACAAGGAAAGCGGAAAATTGACGGGTGCTGTGTATGATTTGCTTGAACAAAAAATAGCACCAAAAATGAATGTAAAACTTGTATGGGATAAGGAAGGAACCTCCATTCCAAGGCAAACAGCCAATTTTGAGGCTAATACCAAACCCTTTGCCGCTGCCTTGCTTACCAAGAATCCCGAAAGAGAAAGCATTTCCATATGTTCCGAGAAACCCTTTTTTAACAGTCAAACTGCAATAGCAATAAAAAAAGATAATCCACTGAATGAAATCAAAAAAGTTGATGACATACTTGACCTTAAAATCGGTTATGCTGAAAAAAGCTTTATAAGTGAGTTTATGAAAGATTCCAGGGTACAGTTTGATTTTGTATCCGCAAGCAACTATCACGAAACAAATCTGAAAAGGCTTATATCAGACAGAATAGATGCAGTTTATGCTCCGGACAAAGCGGCACTTTTGGCATTGATAGAACAAATGGAACTGGAAGATGATATAAAAATAATTGACCTTCCTGAAAACAAAGCAGGTTTTTATGTGGTATTTTCCAAAGCGGCAAGCAATTTTGCAGAAAAATACAATGAAGCAGTAAAAGATATGGATTTGGAAAAAGAGTATCTTGACATGTTGGCAAAATATATTGACATATCAAAGCTGTAATTGTGTTTATTATACTTTTAGAATCTGTCAAACAACTGATGTTGTTTATTTGCGTATACGACACTTTTGAATGTTTTTTAGTCAATTCTTTTCTTTCCAAATCAAACTCTTGGGGGGAATTATAATGAGATTTTTACCACAACAAAAAGATAAATCTTTAAACAATAATTCTGAAACAAAGAAAGTTGAATTTGGACACGTAAAAAAACTATCATCACGTTTTTCTGTGCCGACGATAATCAGTGTTATAGCTTTTTTGATTGTGTATAATTGCGCTGCTGCAATTATTGCTTATAATTCACACAATAAAGAATTGAAAGAAAGAGCAGAGGGATTTTTAAGGATTGCAGAAGTATCTTCGGTCGAACCTCTATGGCAATTAAATTTTGCCGCACTTGAGTCTATAGGCGATTCTTTGATGGAAAACGATGAAGTTGCGGCTATTGAAATATTCGATTATAATAATACATCTTTATTTAGGAAAGAAAAAGCTGGTGAACAATATCATGAGAAAAATTTATTGCCTCCTTTAAAATGTGATGTCTTGAGAGGGGAAGAAAATATTGGAAGAATAGAATTAACCGTTACTAACTACTATGCCAGAAAAGAAACATTCGGAAGAATAATCGAAGAACTGGCCCAGGCTGTGATAATTACACTTATTTTTTGGGGAATAATTTTATTCGTTTCCAGAAGTATTGTAAAATCTATAAAAAAGCTCTGCGAGCTTGTTGAAAAAATATCCTGCGGAGATCTTACCTCAACCGTTGAGATTGATTCGGAAGATGAGATCGGCTTTTTAGGGAAAAAAATTCTCGAAATGTCAGATAATCTTTCACATTTAATAATTAAAATAGATGAAACTTCAAACTTACTAAGTGCTTCCTCGACAGAACTTGCTAAATCTACAAATTTGAATTATAAGCTCAATAAGGAGATATCCCTTGCAATTGAACAAATAGCACAAGGTGTTACACAACAGGCAATAGATATAAATGAAGGTGTTCAGGAGATTAATGAGCTTGCCGACATAATTGAAAAGGTTATTGCGTCAACAAACATCCTCGAGAATGAAATAACAAACACGGAAGAATTAAAGAATATAGGTATGGAAAATATCAATAACCTTAGCGAAAAAACCAGGAAAAATACAGAGTTTTCCAAAAAGATAAGTGAAATTTTGCTAAATTCTCAAAAAGGAGTAGAAGAAATAGGCAAAGTATCAGAAACCATATCGAATATTTCAGCCCAAACAAACCTTCTTTCCCTAAATGCGGCTATTGAAGCGGCAAAAGCAGGAGAAGCCGGGAAAGGATTTGCCGTAGTCGCAGATGAAGTAAGAAAGCTGGCGGAGCAGTCATCCAAATCTGTTAACGAAATAAATAAAATAATAAATGATATAAAATTAAATACAAATAATATGAAAGAAATGATAATTGAAATAAATGAAATTTTAAAAGACCAGGCAAATTCTGCGGCTCAGACCAATAAGATATTTAATGAAATTGCGAAGGCAATAGAGAATACAAAGCTCAGAGTGGAAGACGTGTTTTCACTGGGAAACAATATGGAGGCAAAGAAGAATAAAATAGTTGAAATGATGAACGATTTGTCTGCAATTATGCAACAAACAGCGTCCAGCACCCAGGAAGTATCCACATCGGTAGATGAGTTTTCAAAAATGGTTGAAAAACTTAATGAAACAAGTTCAGATATGGAAAATACAGCAAAATCCCTTTCGGAATCAATAGGGAAGTTTCTTGTGGACAAAAACAAGTGATAAGACTTGTCAATGTTTTTGAAGGCAGTCCCTTCGCAGGAAATAAGTTAAACTTTCTTGCGGAGGGATTTGCACATAGGTTGCAGGAAGCTAAAATAACAACTGAAAATGCTTTAATGTGCACACTCTGTGTTTCTAGTTTAGCTGTATCATACATGAATTTTGCCGCCTTTGGTTCAAGAACGTGTAAAAATACCAAAGCGGCTAAGTTACTCAACGTATCCGGATCAGTTTGCCTGCATCCATTTCACAAACGGTGTCACACAAAGCATCGATATCTTCGCTGTAATGGGAGAACAAAATAATTGTAACTCCCTGACGGTTTAAATTTTTAAACAGTGTTCTCATTTCAGTGACACCTTGTTTGTCAAGCCCGGTCATGGGCTCATCAAGTATCAGTAATTCCGGCTTTTCCATTATGGCCTGTGCTATTGCCAGCCTGTGGCGCATTCCCAGAGAATATTTTCGAACAGTTTTTTTTCATATGGGGATCAAGTCCTACTTTCAAAAGAGTTTCCTTAATTTCCTCAACACTTACTTTCTTACGTATGCCGGCAAGCAGTTTTAAATTTTTATATCCGCTTAATGAACCTATAAAACCGGGGTTTTCTATAATTATTCCTATATCCTAGGAAGCTAATGGCGTTACTTTCTTTCCGTTCACTATAATCTCACCCGACGTCAGTGTCATAAAGCCGCATATGCACTTGAACAATACTGTTTTGCCCGAACCATTGCGACCGATAATTCCGTGTATTTTTCCTATCTCAAAACTGACATTTACATTATTTAACGCCACCGTTTCTTTAAATGCTTTACAGGCATCTCTTACTTCCACTATATTATCACATTACCAACTGTATTGTTCATTTTTTACCATCCTTTCTCTCCATAAATCACATTATTCCATGCCTTCAGCCGTGTTTATGTCTTTTCTTGCAAAGAATATAACGGAAAGTATACTAAGTGTTATTGACACTCCAATAAGAAATGCAACGGCATATGGAATTGACGGAGAGTCACCCGTGTTGTGCCAATCCAGATACTGCAGGCTGCTCCAGCTAAGCGGTGAAAAATAATAAACTTTCAGTTCTCTTGTTATACACCCTACAAATATGGAAAAGTATGAGATAAAAACCAGTATACCTGCCGTTATTATACCGCTTATCTTTCCGACAATCAGATTTAAACTAAAAATAACAATTCCTACAAATAATGCAACCGAAAAAACAAACCCAGGCTTATCAGTGTGGCTTTAATTGCTGAAAATGTGGTAACTATATCGTTATTTATTTCCACTGTCAGATGAATACCTTTTTGGTATGCACTTGAGGGATTCATTGCCAGGGTTCTGATGACCTTTCCCCAGTCAGTAGTAAATTCTATACGGGGAAAAAAGCAAATAACTGTTAGAATATAATTGATTATAGTGTATAACAAGCCGGTAAAGAAAATGTAAAAGAGCTGCCCAACCACCCAGGAAGTTCGCCTGTCCGTATCATGAGAAACGGAGTGTGCCTGTCTATGAAAGGAGCATCGCAAAACAGAAGCATTGCAAAACAACCGTAAACAGGCATCATTACAGGAAGAGTAAACAAGTGTGGAAATATCCATGGACTTACGTTTTTTCCAACCAGCTTTGCATATTTGTATACTCCGGAAAAATGCCATATGTTAAAGGCCGGTATTAATGCAAAAAGAGTATGGATTTTTGGATTTACTGTCCACTTCTTATAATTAACAATCGAACATAACAGAGCATTTTTTATATTCATGTTCTCTCAATCCTTTTCCTGATTTGTTTTATGGTAATATATAAAAGAATGCCGAGAATCACTGCAACAGGTATCAACTTATACAAAAAAGCTGCTGAGGGAGTTACATCAGGACAAATACCTTCAACCAAAATATTCAGTTTTAAAAAATCAGGTATCTGAGCATATGCTGTCAGCCGCATTAAAACAAAACATATAACTATGGGTGCTGCCAAGGTGCTGAATTTGTTGGGTATAAAGGTTGATATTGTAAGAGCTGCACCTGTAAATAATGCTCCTGACAATGAATAGTGAACGGTGAGTATCAAAATGTACGTCCATTGCCGGTTATTTTTCAACAAAATTGCGTAAGGGCTGCCATCACTTATTTGTCCATTAAATAACGGAAAAAATATTGACATAACCGGTGAGAAAACAGTCATACTTCCGGCAACGGACAAAAAACCGGCAATGGTTGAAGATAGGAATTTGCTGGCTGCATATTTTCCGGTTCCTGTACGTATAATCCAAAATGTAAGAGCTTTATCTTTCAGCTCTGATACAAAAGACATTGTATATGGCAATATTGGCAGTATACATAATATTGGCAAAACAGAGCCACTGCCGGTTAGAGCATAACCCAGAAGCTTTAAAATATCGGATTCACTGTAAATAAATCTCGAACAACTGGTAAACATAACAAATATTGAAATCATTATTGAAATAATGAAATTAACAGATAACAAGGCTCTGTATATGTCTGTTTTTAGCAAAGCCATAAACGTTTTCTTTTTTACCACCTTGACGGATATAATTTACCTGTTACAACATTAACAACATCATATTTATACTCGGTATATTGTATTTCATCGGATTCTGTAGTTTGAACGCTGCAGAACACCCATCCGGGAATCAATTCAAACGCATCACCTTCAGGGATGATCAGATAGCAAAATTCTGCCGAAACAATATCTATATCATTCTCCAATATTACAAGTGAATAATTCTCTATCAATGTATTCAGTGCTTCATATACATTAATCAGTCTGTTGGTCTCAATCTCATCAATGATGTTAAGGATGGAATTGGCCTGTATTTCCTTTATACCGTTATTATCATACACTAAATTAATATATGTTCTAGGCATGGAAACTCGGAAAGCTGAATTTTTGACACCGTCCGCCATATACCGTTCTTTGTTTATGATTGGGATGTTGTCTACTAATTGTCTGAGAGAAAAAATATAACATTCATCGTCTTTTGTCCACTCAAGTTTTTTTCTTCATCAATCTCTGGATTTGAAAAACTTTCAAGAAACTTAGGATATAATTCATAATGTGATTTTATGGGTTCCAGTTCCAGGGAATAGGTTTCATGAACATCGAATTGGGGTATTCCGGCTGCTTTTAATACTCTTTCAATATCTGCCAGTGCATCTTTATAGGGCAGAAAATCCAAATCGGTATATGATGAATAACCATTGTTGGAATTATGTCTTAAATATTGATGAGTAGTGGAGGAAGAAAAAGAAAGATCTGCAACAGTTGACAATTTATCTAGTACACCGTTAACCACTCTAATGTAACTGAATCCCCCCCCCTTTTCACGCTTGTTTCAGTACCAAAGCTTTTACCACCGTCATATATATTTAGAAATTCCTGTGTGTTGCCGCTGGATGCAATAAATTGCGGGCCTACAGCCCAGATTTTCTTTTCAGTTATGCTGTTTTTCATAAATGCATCTATCAGCTTTTGATTTTGATTGTCAAAAACCGTATGTTCTGCTTTATAGGTTTTTGCTGTTTCAACATTTTTTACATTGTCGAGGTTTATGTCTATTGACAGTTTTTCAGGCAAATTTACGGTTTCAAAAAAGTTTTGCTGTCCATGTTTTGAAAATCAACGGCTTTTTCAGAAGTGCCACATGAGGATAATACCCCCCCCAAAAAGATGAACGTTAACAGAATAAGCATAATATTTTTTTTATTTTCTTCATCACTCCATATGTAAAAATATTGGGTGATATTATGGGTTAAATGTGTTTGTCAAAATTTAATATTACAGTATTATTATACCGGATTCAGGCTGTATGATAAAATATTTTTTATCTGAATCATAAACTATATAATTCAAAATTTGAAGATTTTTAAATTTTTATAAAACATTTCTTAACTTTTTAAATGACCGTTGTTTTATTGCAAAGTTGTAGAATGATGTTGATTTCACAAAATTAGTTTATAGAAACGGCAAGTTTAAGGAAATAATTGACGATTGCAGGGATTGAAAAATAAATGTATCGGAACCAAAAATCGCACTCAATTATCTTATATTGACAAGTAAAATACCATGTGAGATAATTGTTCTGAATTGGTCCCAAGAGGGTTTGGAACAAATATTTTGTTTGGTAGGGGAATGAACTATGATTACTAAAGTAACAGCGAGAAATAATAAGATAACACCTGTTGAGTTGTTGAATCAAAAGTTTGGAAACAAGATTAATCTGGGCAATTTTGCGGATGCTGTTTTTACTGACGCGGCGTTCAAAAATGTGGCAGGCATTGCAAATTTGCCTATGAAAGCGCCGGTAATGCAGGTTCTTATGGAAAACTGCATTGTTTCAAAATATCTGAAACAGTTTGTACCTGACCGGTCTGTTTGTTTTGTTGAAGAAGGACAGAAATTTTACATAGTACTTGAAGACGGTCAAAAAATTGAAGTGCCTGAGGATGTAAACAAGGCTCTCAAGGCTACGGTAAGTGATGTAAAGCATTGGGCAGGTTATTTGACGGAAGACGGGGAACATGTAATCGACCTTTTAAAACCGGCTCCGGGTCCGCATTTTTATGTGAATTTGCTTATAGGAAACAGGCTTGGTTTTAAAAGGACATTGCAGACAACTCCAAAAAGTGTGGTTGACAGGTTCGGAAGAGGTTCGTTCCGTTCCCATGCTGCAACCCAAGTGCTGGCAACGAGATTTGACATGCGCCAGGAGGAAAACGGTTTTCCTGCGAACAGACAGTTCTATTTGTATGAAGACGGCAAACAGATTTTTTATTCCGCATTAATTGATGACAACATTGTTGAGGCTACATGCAAACATTCATGCAATCGTACGGTAATAAAATATAAGACGGCATGTAATCTGGAAATTACAAGAACCATCTTCCTGGTGCCTCACAAGAAGGGATTCCCTCTTGCAACTGAATTACAGAGAATTGAAATAAAGAATGCGTCGGACAAGGCAAGGAATTTGTCCATTACATATACAGGAATGTTTGGAACGGGTGCCGTTCATGCGATATTTGAGGACGTAACATATACAAATGTTATCATGCAAAGTGCCGCCCTTTACAATGACAAGGGTGAGTTTATCGGAATAACTCCGGATTATTATCCTGAAGAATTTAAACAGGATACAAGATTTGTCACGATGATTGTCCGCAACGGGGACGAGAAATCATTCCCGCAGAGTTTCTGCACGGACTACAACGACTTTGTAGGCACAGGAACATTGGAGCATCCGGCAGGCGGATGTAATTTGAACAACAAGCTGAACCGCAAAGGTCCGGGATTCTTTGCCCTGGGTGCGCCGTTTACGGTTGAACCGGGCAAGACAGTCATAATAGACACTTTCACCGGTTTGTCTTCGAGCAAGGATAATGAAAATTACAGCGATGCAGTAATGCTCAGGGAACTGGACAATTTGCTGCGCTATTTTGAAAAAAGCGAATCTGTGGAAGAAACATTGAATGAAATTATCAACTTCCATGAAAATTATGGCAAATACTTCCAGTTCAATACCGGAAACAAGCTGTTTGATTCCGGATTTAACAGGAATTTGGCGTTCCAGGTATTGTATCAGACATTTATGTCCCGTTCTTTCGGACAAACACAGAAAGGATATCGTGAAATCGGATTCAGGGAAATTCAGGACCTGTTTGCATCCATGTACTATTTTATAAACATAGGATATCAGGATTTTGTAAAGGAATTGTTGTTTGAGTGGACGGCAAACGTATATAAAATGGGTTATGCAAACCACAACTTCTATTGGGTGGGCAAACAGCCGGGACTGTATTCCGATGACAGCCTGTGGCTCTTGCAGGCATATTACAGATATATTATTTATACAAAAGATACTTCGGTATTAAATGAGGAAGTACCGGTTGCCGACGGAAACAATGAAAAGAGGGCTGTAAGAGAAACGCTGAAGGCTATCATCCAGTATTCCGCTTGTATTTCTGTCGGTGATCATGGCCTTCCGCTGCTGGATCTTGCAGACTGGAATGACTGCCTGAAGATTGACAGCAACAGTATAGACGGTGCAACCAAAGAAAAGTTGTACTACGAACAGTTGAAGAAGACAAACGGCAAATATGGAGATCGCTTTATGAGCGATTATTCGGAAAGCGTGATGAATGCTTTCCTCTTGAAGTTGGCAATTGACCATTTGGCTGAAATTGCAACTTTGGATAATGACACTCAACTGGCCCAACAAATGAGTGAATTGTCAAAAGAGGTTACAGACCGCATTCAGAAACATGCCTGGAAAGAAAACTTCTTTGCCCGTGTTCTTATAAACCGTTACAAAGACGGTTCCTATACTTATTTGGGAGCAAAGGGCGACAAGCTTTCCGCTGATCCGAACATTGACGGCGTGTACTTCTTAAACAGTTTTGCATGGTCGGTGCTGTCAGATGTTGCAACCGATGAGCAAATAGCAATAATGGTGGATGTCATCAAAAAACATTTGTTAACTCCGTACGGCTTGCGTTTGGTAACACCTGCCGATTTGAACAAAATTGCAAATGATACTGCAACAGGGCATTACTTCTTTGGTGACAGGGAAAACGGCGCTGTCTTCAAACATGCTTCAATGATGGCAGTTGCTGCGCTTATCAAGGCTGCAAAGAAAGTAAAAGACAATGAGCTTGCCAAAGAAATGGCAAGAATAGCGTACTTTATGATAGACTTGGTACTGCCATACAAGAACCTTGAAAATCCGTTCCAGGTTGCAGGAAATCCAAGGATATGCACTCAATATATCAATACTGACACAGGAGAAAATATTGGACCTTTGTTGAGCGGGACGGCAACCTGGCTTAACTTGAATCTTATTTCCCTGGCAGGAATAGAGTACACCAGGGATGGAATTTCCTTCAATCCGATACTTCGGGAAGAGGAAACTCAGTTGAATTTCACTTTGAAAGCGCCGAAATGCTCATATAAGTTTAGTATTACAAAACCGGTTGGTTTTGCTAGAATGGAAAGTTCGGAATATGAACTTTTTGTTGATGGACAAAAGATTGACAACACTGTCATTCCAATGTATACGGATGAAAAAGAACATATAGTGACTCTTAAGTTTAAATAAAGTGCTATAAATAAAACATTGCATTGAATATTGGGTTGTTAAAGAAAACCTTGACCATATGCGCTGTGGTCAAGGTTTTTTTCATAAAAACTAGTCTTTTTTGATATTTTGCCATGAACCGTCTTTTGTGCATATTGTTTTTGAACCGTCTTTATTTTCTATTATTGAACCTGCGGCATGCCTTTGGTGGTTATAAACACAGAAAGGGTCCTTTCCTGCATCGCCCACAGGCTTGCCGGAAACGTGTTTTACCTCATTTGGTGGCGATATGGTGTTTATAAAAAGTTTGTCATGCTTTTGATGATTTTTCATGGTATCATTCCTTTCTCATACATATTATTGCTCAATCGAAGAGAAATTATAAATAATCGTGGGATTGGTGCTTGATATTTTAAGGCATTTTGATGGTATTAATGTTTATAATTCGCATTATTTGAAAAATAAAAAGTTGGGAGAGAGAATTTATGGCGAATAATTGCTTTGAAAAGTCAAACCTTAAGCTGGCTGCTTTTGCAGGGGGATGTTTTTGGTGCATGGTCCCTCCATTTAAAGAACTTGAAGGCGTGTGTGAAGTGATTGCCGGCTATACCGGCGGTCATGTTGAAAATCCAACCTATGAGCAGGTTTGTTCAGGAAAAACGGGACACTATGAAGCAGTGCAAATTACCTATGATCCTGAAACAATCCAATATGAAAAGCTTCTTGACGTTTTTTGGAGTCAGATTGACCCGACGGATCCGGAAGGGCAGTTTGCCGACAAGGGACCGCAATATCAGACCGCTATTTTTTACTATGATGAGGAGCAAAAAGTACTTGCCGAGGAGTCGAAGAAAAGACTGGAAAGTGAAGGGTATTTTGACAAACCCATTGTCACAAAGATAATAAAGGCATCTGCATTTTATCCTGCTGAGGAGTATCATCAGGATTATTATTTGAAAAATCCGGAACACTATAAGCGTTATAAGACAGGTTCCGGACGGGAGGCATATATCCAAAAGGTTTGTGGGATAAGGGCTATGAACAAAAATAATAGCAAAACAAATGATATGCAAAGCAAATAATATATAAAAACAAATAATATGAAAATTGATTAACCGGCTCTTGTAATTTATGTATTATTTTGAGTTTTTGCCGCAAACTATAGTTGTCAATATAGTTTGAGGAGGAATTTAAATGGCGTATGACAAACTTTTTGAGCCGGGATATATCGGAAAAGTAAAGATTAAAAACAGACTGGTAATGTCTCCGATGAATACCCATTTTTCCATAGGAGACCCTGCAGTACTTTCCGAAAGGTATTTTGAATATTACAAAGCACGGGCAAGAGGAGGAGTGGGACTTATAATTACAACCCATGTAAAGGCGGAAAAAAACATTGACCCGTATCCTCTTACCTATGGCTATGCCACTTTTGATTCTGTAAGCCAGATAAAGTATTTCAATGAAATAACCGAAATGGCTCACAGATATGATGCAAAGATTGCAATTGAACTGTCTCCGGGTACCGGAAGACTGGCCGATGCAACGTTAAAGGACAAATGGCCTGTCGGGCCTTCGGAAATTGAGATACTGGGTATGCCGGGAGTTAAAACACGGGCGCTTACCAAGGATGAGATACACGGACTTGTGGAGGCTTATGGGAAAGCGGCGGGATTGGCAAAGCAGGCGGGTTTTGACATAATTTATGTTCACTTTACCGCTTATCTCGGAGACCAATTCCTTTCTTCGGCCTGGAATCACAGAACGGATGAATATGGTGGAAGTCTTGAAAACCGAATGCGGTTTTTGCTCGAATGCATTGAGAGTGCACGAAACAATGTGGGAAGCGATTTTCCCATGATTGTGGGATTGGCGTTGGATCATGGATTCCCCGGAGGAAGGGAGCTTGACGAAACAATAGAAATTGCAAAAAGGCTCAAACAGATAGGCATAGATACATTGCATCTCAGACGTGGAAGCTATGACAACATGAATCTTCTTATACCTACCGAATATATGGAGGACGCCGTTTCTGTCGACTATGCGGCCAAAGTCAGAGAACAGGCAGGTATACAGGTGATTTCCGATGGAAACATTTCAGATCCGGTCCTTGCGAATAAACTGGTGGAAGAAAACAAGCTTGACTTTGTAGGCCTTGGAAGAGCTCTTTTGGCCGACCCGGAGTGGGTGAACAAGGTACGGGCTGACAAGAAAGAGGATATAGTACCTTGTGTGCGGTGCATGCAGTGCATTAACAGAATATTTTTTGGGCAATATGCCGCATGCAGCGTAAATCCTGTTCTTGGAAAAGAGTACTTAAGCCCGATACTGCCTGCAAAGAAGCCTAAGAAAGTGCTTGTAATAGGCGGAGGGATGGCAGGTATGGCATTTGCAAAGATGGCAGAAGAAAAAGGGCATGACGTTACATTGCTTGAGAGCACTTCAGAGCTTGGAGGACACTTGCTTGAAGGTGCGGTGATGGATCACAAGAAGGAAGTTGACGCATACTGCAGGCATTTGGTAAGGGAGATTAAAAACTCCGGTGTGAAAGTAAAGTACAACACCAGGGCTACAAAAGAATTGGTGAAGGAGCTCAATCCGGATGCGGTTGTGGTGGCAACAGGTTCCGTGCCTGTAATTCCTGATGTTCCGGGCATTGACAGACCCAATGTGAGGATAGCCACCAAGCTTCTTAAAGAAGGGCAGGACACCGGGCAGAATGTGATTATCGTCGGCGGAGGTTTGGTGGGCTGCGAAACGGGATTGCACCTTGCAGAAAAGGGAAAGAAAGTAACCATAATAGATATGCTTCCGGAAGTGGCTCAGGATGTTATTTTCATGGCGAGATTTTCCCTGCTTGAGGCACTTAAGAATAAAGGGATAGAAACCTATGGAGGGCTTAAACTGACAGAAATAACAGAGTCGGGTATCGTTGTTGAGGATTCCAATGGAGATAAAAAGGAGATGGCTTGCGACACTGTGGTAATTGCTGTGGGATTAAAGGCGGATGACACTTTGTACAATGAGCTTGTAAATGAGTTTGATGAAGTGTATCGAATTGGCGACTGCATCAAGGCAAGAAAGTTTATTGATGCAATCCAGGAAGCCTTCCAGGTGGCGGTGGATATATAATTTACGCATATAGCATGCAAAGAAGCATGTTAAATTGTGCAGTAAAAGAATTATAAGAATATTTAGAAATAAGGAGGTGATGCAATACAATTTATATTAAATTTATATCTTGTGCTGTCTGCCGGTTTAAAGACTCCAGGAATAATTGATTCAATTTGAAACTAATATAAAATTTTGATAATATAGTAATTAATAGATTCTTGTAAAAATTTCTGTTTGCCATTAAGCCATCAGGCTTACCAAAACAATATTACAAGGGGGTCATATTATAAAGAAAAGGTTCAATAATTTTCTTTTTTGCGGGATATTTCGTCCATAATTATACTCAATCGATAAAAGTGGATGATGTTTCGTATGCTACAATAACTAATCTGCCGCAATTGATCCCGACGGTAAAGTATATAATTTACATACTTTTTACAAAATAAACCGTGGATGGACAATTCGAAATGAGGTAAAAATGGCAAGAAAATCAGAGGGCTCCTTCTTGGTAAGAATTATAAAGGTAATATCCAAGGGGGAGTTTTTTTATGTAAACATTATCAAAAGAACAAGTCAAGAAATTAAATGTATAAGCTTCATATAAGTAATAACGCTGCTTTGCTGAAAACTGCAAAAAATAATTTGGACTCTTCACCTAAAAAATTTTGTTACATCAGTCGAAACCGTATATAAATATAATAGAGGTGGACATAATGAAAACTTTTGAGGAGCTTTGCCAGGAAAATTACAGTAGAATTTATAAATATATATTCTCGATGACAGGGAGTAAAGAGTCTACCGAGGATTTAATCCAGGAAGTCTTTATAGCTGCGTATGAAAAAGGTGAGGCTTTTTTACGGCATGAAAAACCTGCTGCATTTTTATACAAAACGGCACGGAATATGACAGTTACCTATTTAAAGAATTTAAAGCGCCAAAGAATTTCTGCAATGGAATACCTGTCTGAGAATATTCCCCAGGATGACACTGACTTATGTGAAACGCTCTTGATGGAATTGGACCGAAAAATCGATGAGACAGCCTATACCGGACAAGTAATCGGCAACTTGAATACAAACCAGCACAATCTGTATAGACAACGTTATGTCGAAGGCAAGTCAATCAAAGAAATTGCTTCAGAAGAGGGTGTCAGTGAAACAGCCATGCGTATGCGGTTGGTAAGGCTGAGAAAAGAAATACAGGATATCGTAAAAAAATTAAAACTGGGTGAAAAGTAAGTTACATTGGACAAGTTTAAATATATATAAAATGTAAAGCGCTTTACGTTGAAAGTGGAGGGAATTCATTATGAATGATATTTTACGGCTTAGAAAGGAATTGGAAAAAGCAGTGCTGCGAAATGATATTGAAAAAGCAGATAAAATTTCGGACCAATTGTTCCGGATACAGGGAGGAATGGAATCCGATACTGTAATGCCGGCTCAATTTGTTGATGAAATTATAGAAAGAAGCAAACAAAAATCAGGGGGTCAAAAATCTATGAATATGAAGAAATTTATAAGTATAGTTGCCATTGCGGCTGTTACTGCAGCCCTTGGTATTACTGCTCTGGCTGCCCGCTGGTACGGGATAAGGGATCTGGTTTTCAAAGACAGTGGCAACGAAGCTGCGATAACAGAAAATTCAGATATTTCGGATTCTGCAACTGACGTGGAAGCGTCTACCGATGGCTATGTGAAGGAAAAAGCGGATTTGATTGTTCTGCAAGGGTATCCCGACAGTAACGAATACAAAGCCAGTGTTGAGTGGAATTTATTCCGTGCAGGATACGATACTGACGGAAAACTTTTAAGCGAAGTGGGAAACGGTTCGAATGAGTATACGGAGAAATACCCGTTGTACTTGGTTTACACGAAGGAAATGGCCGAAAAGTTGGAGGAAATTGTTGCAAAATATCAGCTTAAGCTGCATGAATCCATAACCGTGGTAAGCAGCGGTGAAGAATTGATAAAAGAGGCAAATGTAGGTCAGTTTATTAAAGATGCAAATACTGTTTTGAGCGGCTATGTTTACAATGACGGCACATTTCATTTTGACGGAGAAGCCTTGCTGAAAAACGGCAGAAAGATTGACTATCAGTTTGGAAATTACGTAAAAGGTACTTTTTCCGATACTTACCTCAACATCGGTGATGCAAGTTCCTACGCAGAGTGGGAGTACAAGACAGGCAGCGGTCAGAAGGTTTCCCTGGCCCTTGGTGATACTAAGGCGCTGGTTATTGCAGATCTTAAAAATTCATACGTTGTAATAAACGTACTTTCGGGAAACAGTATGATAACCGTTGATGATTTGCAGGAATTTGCCGACTGTTTTGATTTTTCGCAGATAAAATAAATATTTACTTTTTGCCTTTTGTTATAATACCGGTTTTGCAGTTTAAACAAATTATTGAGGCGATAATCCGCTGAAGCTAAGGGGATTAAGCCTCTTTTTCTATGTCTGTTGAATAAATGCTATAACAATATATGTTTTATGCTTGTTATCTTTGCATTTTTAGTGTTTGTAATTTTAAAGCTATGAATCGGACCTGTCAGTCATTGAAGATTCAAAGTTTTGGTAAGATTGACATAGCCAACAGTTGACGATATAATTACGTCAATAAAATAATTGGAGTATTTGCAGGCTCAGTTCCAGTTGCTTTCTGATGTATTAATCTGGTCAGTATCAATTGTGAAATATTGGGCGTATAAATGTAAGTGAAGTATCTGCAAAGGCGAGTTAAGGCTAATGCCTATGGCAGCAAGGCAGTCTCTGAAGAATAATATTTATTTTTATAATGAAGGAGCCATGTATATGAAAAGAATTACGGTTTCAATATTTATTCCCTTGATATTGTTTGCTCTGCTACTTACCGGCTGTTCGTCCGACAAACCGAATAATTCAAATCAAAATGAAATATTCACGCCAGGTCCGAATGAGTCTACAAATATACCTCAGGCCCAGACTGGGGCAGGTTATAAGAAATATACGGATTTTCTCGGGATAAATAGAGATGTCAAGGAATTTATAAAGGAGGACATTGATTTAGACGGGAAAACGGAAATTGTAATTGCATGTGAAGCAGATTACGGACTGAAGGTTTTTGTGCTCAGGGAAGATTCCTCGGGTGAATTGCAAAAAATAGGAGAGCTTGGGGAAGGAGTCTATGGGACATCCGGCGTGGAAATAGTCGAAATGCAAAATAAAAAACAGAAATATATTTTGGAAAGTCTCACAAACGGAGCTGCATTATCGGGATTTGCATTGTATGAAATAGACGGAGATGAAATTGTGCAGATAGAATATAGTGCATCTGCTACAGGAACCGGTGAAGATCATTTGATAGATACCAACAAGGACGGCTTCTATGATGGATACGTTCAAAACAGGTATAGCTATGATGTGTTTAATTTCCATGTATCAAGCTTTTATAAGTGGAACAGTCAGGGTTTTGTATTTGACTCGGCCCAAATAAAGCTTGACAATTATCCCGACAATCCCAGGGATGTTGTTTCCCAGTTTTTAAAGTTAAATATGTTAAACAGCTATGAAACAAAAATTGATGGGATTTCCCAAAGATTAAGCGAATTAAATATATCAAACAAGGAAATTACGTTTAAAGGAAAAGGATTGGATAATTGGGCGGAAGCTCTGCAAATCGATAATATAGATTTTGATGTAGATGTAAAGGGAAGCACAGCCAAGGTCAGTGTGACTCTGGGGTCCGAGACTATGACATTTACTTTGACAAAAAAATCCGACAAGTGGCAGATAACAGATATAACCGGCGCAAATGTTGCCGCATCTTCAAGCCAAAAATCCACTGACGGATGGTTTGCGGGTTTTATAGGCAATAAACCGATACATGCAAAGATTAATGTTTCACAAGACAAGGTTTCCGGTGTTTATTATTATGATGAGTATAAAACAAGTATAAAACTGGAAGGCTATATTGATGATTTTATTGAAATGAAAGATTATCGGACGGTATATCTTTCGGAAGATACGGATGTAAAAGGAAAAATCATAGGAATATTCAGGACGGATGATTATATACAGGGATGCTGGATGAAGGACGATGTTATTTATCCCACGTATCTGATAAGAGAGGGTGCAAATATCGCTGCGCCAAAACAGCCGGGGGCAAACAGCAAGAAGTTTGAGGGCAGTTGGACCGGTAAAGAGTCGGGTTATTTTGCCGGTTCTCAGGCGGATATAAAAGTGCTGTTTGACGATTTAATCTTTTATAACCTGTCCGCTTTCAACGGTATACACACAGGCGCCTTGAGTAGCTTTGGTATTATAGAAAATAATGTTGCAAAAACTGTGTTTAAAGATAAGCCCTATTATTTAAAGGATGAGAATGTTGTGTTTGAGTTTAGAATTCAAAATGATTTGTTACTTTTAAATTCCAATGATTATAGCTTTTATTGCGGAATGGGAGTGGAATTTGGCTCCGAGTATGTAAAGGGCGGGATAGATATTAAAATGCCCACGGCCTTGGAAGTTGGCATTGTTGAGACTAAAGAACAGGATGAATTGTTTAAAAAGCTGGTAGGCGATAAATATAGCGATTTTATTATGTATACGTCGCATGTGTTTTATTCGGAATTGACTTGGAACGGTGAAAAAGTAAAAGCCGGAGAGTCCTATTTGAGGGGTTATAGCGGCTGTTGCTGGTACATTATATCTAAAGAGCATATATATGCTGCTATTATTGGAGATGATGGCATCTATTATTATACCAATGATAAAAACTATGCGGACAGGATTCCCGAACCAATGGCTGAATGGGCAAGCAGGAGCGACAAGATATTTTACAACTATAAAGAATTGTAAAATAGGGAATGAATTATAAGCATTGGTTATAAACCTGAAGGCATTCTTTTCATCGCGAATAAAACAATTTTTATGAATAATCAAACCGGTTTTATGAAAAGCTAATATTATGGAGATGCAGAATATTAGATGAAAGGTAGATTTTTTGACATGACTGGGAATCAGCCTGTAAAAGTAGGTTTAAGAAGCAAAATTACAAATGAACTTGTGGCAGTATATCCCTACAGCATTAATGGAAGCCCAAAAGAGGTTGAAAAAAAGGTATTTGACTGGTATTATGCTCAGGGGTGTGCCAATGAGAATGAACTTCCCAACCTTTTCGTGGATACTGTGACGGATGAGGAGCTAAAGAGCTTTCATTAGGCTCTTTAGCTCTTTGTTTTTTTGATGTATTTTTTGCATCATCAAAATTAGCCTGCGGTTTACCTTTTGGAAAACTTATTTCAAATATATTAAATAAGTCGCTTATAGGGTAAAGCTTTCCGTTTTTAAGACCAACAAGGTTTTCTCTTTCTGTAAATGGAATACCGCATCTTTATCTCCATCATTTGGCCATTTTAGCGGGCAACACAGCCCAATACCAATGTTTTTCAATTTGCAAGACCAGGATTTATAATCAATATTAAGGAAATTATAGAATTACATATTATCTTTTGCTATAATATTAATAATTATATAAACAAATTTACAAAGGGGGGTCATAAAATGAGTAAGAAGATACTTATGCTGGTAGGAGATTATGTTGAGGACTATGAAGTAATGGTTCCGTTCCAAGCACTTTTGATGGCCGGCTATACGGTTCATGCCGTTTGCCCTGGCAAAAAAGCCGGTGATGTGGTTCGCACTTCCATACATGATTTTGAAGGCGACCAGACTTACAGTGAGAAAAGAGGTCACAACTTTGCTTTGAATGGCACCTTTGATGAGGTTGATGAGAAGAATTATGATGCTCTTGTTATTCCGGGCGGTCGTGCTCCTGAGTATATAAGGCTGAATAAAAGGGTTTTGGAGATTGTAAAGCATTTTGCCAATGAGAATAAACCTATTGCAGCCATTTGTCACGGACCTCAGGTTCTTGTGGCTGCCGGTGTTCTAAGCGGCAGGGAATGCGCTGCATATCCCGCTGTATCTCCTGATATTGAGGCGGCGGGAGGCAAATACATAAGTTTGGATATGGACAAGGCCCATGTGGATGGCAATTTGGTTACAGCTCCGGCCTGGCCGGCACATCCTGAGTGGCTTGCAAAGTTTTTGAAAGTACTTGGGGCGGAAATTAAGATATAAAAGACGTTAAAAATATGGAAGAAGCTTGAACTGGCAATGTTTCTTCCATATTTTTTTATTTGTTTGATTCTGTTGCCGGTGGATGACCATTTGGGATTGCCGTTTTCAATTATATTTATCTTATTTTTTGTATATGCTTTGACAGTCTATTTATTAAATGAAACGGGAAGACAGGGTGAATATTAGAAAAGTGGGTGTTTTGACGCTTTTGTATTTGACTTGACAATATTGTGTATGGTAATTTTATATACGTAAGATAATCATAAGTCGTAATTTAAATGTAATAAGCATTTAAAGGGGAGCGGCAATGAAAAAAATTAAAAATATAATTACAATGGTTGTATTGGCGGCTGTGGTAATAAGTATGATTTGGTTCTATCAAGTTTGTATTAATATTCCGGTTGGAAACGGAAAAGTGATTAAGATTGGGCTTGGCGGCGGTGATTGGACAAAGAAATATAAACTTGAATTGGACCGGTTTTTCGGAGAAGAAAATTGGGAGTGCATTTCTAAAGAAAAAAAGGATAGTATTATCCTGGAAGATTCTCAATACACAAATTGGAGCATACGTTTTAAGGATAAATACGGAGAAGAACATACTGCGGTAATTACAAATCATGTATTTTTGATTAATAATAGTGGAAAAGGATATTCCAGTACAAAAAGATATAGTGAGAAACAGGCGTTTTATCTGGAGTTGCTGGATATTTCTTGTGGTTTGGTGTCTAATGAGATACATAATGATATTATAAAAAGTGAACTTACAGAAGAAGAGGCAAGTTCTGTTTATGTCAGAGTATTGGCGAATGGCAATCCGGAACCGAAATTTTATGATGCCTTGGCTAAAGAACAGTGGTTTACGGTTAATAAATTAAGGCCTGAAAATCTTCTGTTTAATGAGTCACATCAGTTTCGGATAGAAATAACCCTTAGTACTTATAGATTCGGTAAATTAACAAAACAACAACAAAAGAATGTACTTGACAGCTTTGAAAGAATTGAGAAAAGGATACTTGATAAGTACGGAGAAAAAGTATCATTTGAGATACGTTTTGATGACGAACACAGAGTAAACTATAATGGCTAGGTTAAACAATAGTATGACAACTGTTTTGATATTTCTAATCACTTCATCAAAACTTTCGTTTCTTTATCGCTATTTTTTAATTTGTGCTTTTTTAAAACTTTTGTTAGTTAAGTCCATAAAATTGTGTAAAAAGGGGTTGAGCCACCCCCACCCCTCTGGTTAGAATTAAATTGGAAAAAACAACTAACTGGAGGGATGAGAAATGGCTCAATACAATATTACCATTGATTCCGAAATTTTGCAC
>ENA-OWOZ01000583-OWOZ01000583.1-bioreactor-metagenome-genome-assembly--contig:-NODE-583-length-43868-cov-3.789706_pt1 | contig 43868 bp, 43 predicted proteins | sample MGYA00238140_ERZ651804 | MGnify/ENA primary metagenome ERZ651804 (study PRJEB26910, sample SAMN07631232) | bioreactor metagenome | isolation source: Switchgrass digestor | place: USA: Dartmouth...
TTTACCGACCCGGGCCGCATTTTTGTGAGTAAAAACGGAATTGCAAAGGAAATTAAGTACCAGTATAATCGTTTGAGAAATGAAATAGTAATCGAAAAAATACCAATCGGACCGGAGGATGAGCTTCGGGTTCAATTTGATATGAAATTAGGTTGTAATTACTTGTTAAGCAGGTGTTTTGAGCTTTTGGACCGGGCTCATATAGCATTTAAGCTGAAAGAAAAAATTTTTCAGCTTATTAAGGCTAAGTTAGAAATGTGTGCTTCAGATGAAAATTTGAGTATCTTAGAAAAGAATATTTCAGAAAAAAGAACATCTGAAAAAATGGTTATGGAACTATTGGAAAAGGCCAGAGGACAAGCCAGGGATATAATTGCAGATGCTCATAAAGAAGCTGAAATAATAAAATTACAAGCTTCTGAAGAAGCTACTCGAATTAAGCAAGAAACCTGGCAGGAAGCTTATAAAGAGGGAATTGAACAAGCTCGGGCAGAAATGGAAACAGAAAAACAGAAGCTGCTGCAGCAGCAGCAGGAAATACTAGAAGAAGCCCGGCAGACCAAGATAAGGATGCTACATTCTTGCGAGGCAGATATGGTGCAATTGGTTCTAACGATTGCCAGAAAAGTAATAGCCGGCGAATTACATACTAATCCGGATGTTATTGTTAATGTGTTACGAGAAGCAATTAATTATCTAGATAGACCGGAAAAAATAATTGTATATCTTTGCCCAGAGGATTTAGAGAAGGTTTCCAAAGTAATTGATGAAGGTAAGTTAATACCTAATGGCAATGGTGAACTTAAAATTGACCTTAAGCCAGACGAAAGGCTTGCTAAAGGCGGCGTTTTATTGGAGAGCGATGCCGGAACTGTAGATGCACAGTTGGATACTCGTATAGCCAGTGTATTTTCTGCGGTTCAGGAACAGGCAGTAGATGTAAATGAGCATTGATCCTGATTCTAAGCTAAAAAAATATATAGATATTATCGAAAAAACTCCAACCTGTAAGCTCAAAGGCAGAATATCTCAAGCCATAGGCCTTACCCTGGAAGCATCCGGCCCCCGGGTGAAATTAGGAGAGCTGTGTTTTATTAAGACCAATAATGCTGGGGGGCAGTTAGTACCTTCTGAAGTAGTGGGGTTTAGAGACAGAAAAATTTTGCTTATGCCGCTGGGTAATTTGGAAGGGATAGGACCGGGAAGTGAATTGCAGGCTACTGGTACTATCCTGAGGGTAAAAGTAGGTATGGAACTTAAAGGCCGGGTTTTAAATGGACTGGGAGAGATAATTGATGAGAAGGGCCGAGTAAATCTTAAGCAAAGTTATCCGGTAATGAATTCTCCTCCCAATCCCCTTAAGCGGCAACGTATAAAAGAGGTAATGCCAGTAGGGGTCAAGGCTATTGATGGATTGATAACTATTGGCAAAGGGCAGCGAATAGGTATTTTGGCTGGAAGTGGGGTAGGCAAAAGCACCCTTATTGGTATGATTGCCCGCAATACTGAAGCTGATATTAATGTTATCGCTCTTATTGGGGAACGGGGACGCGAAGTAAGAGATTTTCTAGAAAAGGATCTGGGTGAAGAAGGCTTAGCCAAATCTGTGGTAGTCGTAGCAACCTCTGACCAACCAGCCATGGTACGGCTAAAAGGAGCTTTTGTAGCTACTAGTATTGCTGAGTACTTCCGTGATCAAGGTTTAGATGTATTACTATTAATGGATTCCCTTACCAGGTTTGCCCTGGCCCAGCGCGAGGTAGGTCTGGCCATTGGTGAACCCCCAGCTACTCGGGGTTATACCCCATCAGTTTTTGCCATGCTGCCTAAACTATTAGAACGGGCAGGCACAGCGGAAAAAGGTAGCATCACAGGACTATATACGGTCCTGGTGGAAGGTGATGATATGAATGAACCTATCACCGATGCCGTACGGGGAATTGTTGATGGTCATATTGTGTTAAGCCGCCATATCGCTGCTCAGAATCTATACCCGGCAATTGATATCGCCCATAGTATAAGCAGGGTAATGATAGATATTGCTTCTCGAGAGCATATGGCAGATGCTAACCGCTTCCGGAGCATCCTGGCTACTTATGAGGAAGCTAAGGATTTGATAGATATCGGAGCTTATAAAAAAGGCTCCAATCCTAAAATTGACGAGGCTATTATACTAATAGAAAAATGTCATAATTTCCTGCGTCAAGGTATCAATGAGGAAGCAGCATTTACCGATACCTTGCAGGCTTTACATAACAGCATTAGTTAGGGAATAGACACTGAATAACACTGAGTTTGCTATGAATCACACTGACTTTTAATGTTTTATATAATGACATCTGAGTCGTTGCTCTATTTCCATCCCTAGTTGTGTCTTTTAATTAGACGCAGAAACCGCGGTGGGGAATAGACACAGAATACACAGGCCCTACGGGCGCACAGATTTACAGTTTTATTGACGCTGATGAACGCTGAATTTTATGAATTACGCTGATTTATTATTGATTCTTGGTTTGACTACAAAAAGTAGAAAATATGCTAAGTTGAATAATATACGCGGGACCCGTACCCAAAGGGCACACGGATGTTCACTGCGTTCACAATTAGTGCAGCGGAAATATAAAAAATAAACGTTGTTATTTAATGATGAAATTAAAAGAAATACGGAGTATTTTTACAATAATTCTTAATTTTCTTAATTCTTAATTCTTAATAATGCGCCCTTCGAGTCAATTAAAAAAGCCGTGTCATTCTGTGCGTCAAGGGGACCAGTGGGTTTTGTGTCTATTTCATATTAAAGTATTAAAGGAGACCATATGAAAGCTTTTCGTTTTAAATTACAGACGAAATTGGATATTTGTGAGCGTCAGGAGCAGATGGCCCGGGAAGAGCTGCAGAAAAAAATAATAATTCGTAATCAAATTAGAGAAGAACTACAAAGCCTAAAGAAACAATTATATTCGCTGCAGGAGTCTATCCGTGAGCATAATAGCTGTCAGGGTCAATTTCACCTGATGCTAATTAAAAGACGTTATATTCCTGTTATAAAAGAACAAATACATAAAACCCAAAAGAAATTGGCCCAGGCTGAAGCCCGGGTAGAAGAAGCCAGATTGCTTTTATTAGAACGCAGGCGTGACACCCGCACCCTGGAGAAACTTAAGGACAAAGCCTGGCATAGGTATCTGCACGAACTATTGTTAGAGGAGCAAAAACAAATTGATGAATTGGCCGGCACCGCTCATCATCGAAAGAGCCATTAACCTGAGGTTACCTAAAACTAACCATAGATTTACATATTTAATATGCCGGGTATGGGGGGAGCAATGAAAAAGGTATTAAAAATACTATCATTTACAGTTATAAGCCTTGTATTAGTGGCTGCTATCATATTTGGTTTGTTTTATTTTAAGGTCTTAAAAGCGCCTAATTTCATAGCATACATTCCAGTGGTTGGCAGTTTGTTAATAGATGACGACGAGAAGATAACAGTCGAGCAGACTGAGTTGGAAAAGGTTAAGGAAGAAAATGCCCGTTTAAAAAATACCATTACTGCCAAACAAGAGGAAATAAGGGAATTGCAAAATCAGATAAGTGAAATGGAAAAAGAACAAAAAATTGCTGAAGATAAGGCTGATGAACTTGCAGCGGAGATAGCCAAACTCAACGAAGAAATATTAAGCCTTAAGACTAGCAATGGCGACAAAAAAGCAGCTTATAAAGATATGGCCGGATATTTCACGGAAATGAAAAGCCAGGATGCGGCTGATATTTTATCGCGGCTGAAAGATGAAGATATTATTGGCATTATTAATGAGATGTCCAAAGATGTAGCCGCGGAGATGCTGCAAAAGATGGATAGAAATAAAGCTGCTGCTTTAACCCAGAAGATGCTGGTTACAAATTAGTAACATTCAATAATACAGAAAGGCAAAGAAAGGAGGTGAAGGAGTGACAGCTATGAATATACCGGTTATAACGGCTGTTTCAGCCCAGGAATTGGCGATTCCAGCGGGAAAAGAACCCTTACCACGGCAAAGCCGCAATAATAGTTTCCATAGCCAGCTGGAGCAGATTAGCCGGAAGGGTCAACCTGACACTTTTGGCGTAGCTACTAGGTCGGGCAAGAATAATGTTAAGGCTGAAGAGCTTCAGCCGGATGACATACTGCCCGGGCAACAGGAAGAAATACTGGTGCAGCAGAGTCAAGAAAATCCTGAACCGTCTGATATAAATGCGGAAAAGGCGAGTGAGTCTTTATACCTTATTACCGATGGTACTAAAAACTGGATTGCCCAACTACTGCAGCTATCAAGTAATATTACCGAGGCGGAAGCAGCCGGAATTAGTGAGTTACTATGCGGTTTAGAACCTGAAAGTGTTATAACAGAGCAGGCAGATGGAACAGGTAAAACCCTAAGTCAAAATGCGTCCAAATCTGAACTAAACAATATAACTATAATAAGAAACCCGGTACCGGAGTCAGTTATATGGGCACAGCCGGGGGAAGGTAAAACAGCTGAAACTGCAAATGCGGAAACTGCAGATCTTGTTAATGCGGGTAAATCTTTATCCCTATCTGCAGATGGTAACTTAATAACCCGGACTGCAGAACAGTTAATACTACAGCAATCCAGAGCTAATGGAGATACCAAAGTAGCTAGAACAGGGGAGCAGCTAACTCTAGAAAAGGTTATATCAGACCAAGATAGTAAAGTCACAGCCAAAGAAGAGATAAATAGAGAAGCCAAGCCTGCTATGCCGGTTTCTGGTGGAGAAAAAGCAGCCAAAGATGCTGCGGAATTAAAACAGTGGGTTAGAGAATTATTACTTGCACCAGGACGAAAACCCAAAGCAGTTGCCGGGCAGGGAGCAGAAATAAGCGTAAAAGAGGATGAAGATTATACAGTTAGCAGCAAGACCTCATCGGCCACAGATATCAGAAAGCTTGTTGATTGGGAGACACAACGCTATAATACCAGCCGGCTGAGTCAGGAGTTTAGTAGCATAGAAGGAAAGGTCCAAAACCCAGGTAGCCATGATGAGAGCAGTTATACCAATAATGTCTTGTCCCGTAATGAAACCAATTTATTTAAAGCCGCAGTTAATGTTGTTAGTACTCCTAAAGGCCAAAACCTTCCCGAACCCCGGGAGATAATAGCTCAGATAGTAAAAAAGGCCCAACTATTGTTTAACCATAAGCTATCCGAGCTAAGTATTGACCTAAAACCTGAATTTTTAGGCAAGTTAACTATAAAAGTAATGGTAGAAGAAGGGATAGTCACCGCTCGCTTTATAGCCGAAAGTCAACAAGTAAGACAGATGTTAGAAACTAACCTTAATACTCTCAGGCACAACCTGGAAGCGCAGGGAATCAGGGTAGACCGGACGGAAGTAAGTGTAGCCCTTAATAATGGTGGTATGTTTGATGGTTCGGAGGGTAGTCGCCAGTACTTATGGCAGCAGGGACAGTATTCAAGCCAGCAGCAATACCAGGGTTACTCAGGGGATAATTATGAAGTTTATTACTCGGAAGATTTGGATTCTCCGGAAAATCTGTTAGTGGAACAGGGTATTAATGAAAACGGCAGTATGAACTTTTTGGTTTAGGAGGTGAAATAAGATGGCTAATATGATTACGGAACCCGTCCCCTGGTTAAAAGAAACAAGCGGGACTACCAATACAACTAAAGCCAATGCTAGCAGTCTGGATAAAGATGCCTTTCTGAAATTATTAGTAACGCAATTACGATATCAGGATCCGTTAAAGCCTATGGAAGATAAAGAATTTATTTCTCAGATGGCTAACTTCAGTGCTCTGGAACAGATGCAAAATCTTAATAAAGGCTTTGAAACACTTGCTTCCAACATCAATGATAACCTGCTACCCGCCCTTATGATACAACAATCCAGCAACCTGGTGGGGCGAGAGATTAGCTATCAGGATCCTGACTCAGAAGAGGAGAAGATAATAAAAGGCACGGTAGAATCGGTAGTGTTTAAAAACGGCAATATTTATTGCGTTATTGCAGGTAAAGAGATAGACATGACTTATCTAAGCGGTATCGGAGATCGGGCTGCTTCCTCAAATCAGCAGTTAGACCAGCTGTTAGGCCGCATTAATGATCTGATTGATTTAATAGTTTTCGGGGAAGGTGAAACAGGTGAATAATAAAATATTCTTTCCCCAGCCAATTATACCGCCGCCCGCGGTAAAGAAGGATACAAAAGCTACCCCGGATAGTAAAAAATCTTCTTTCGAGCAGCTACTAAAACAACAGCTGGAAGGCGAATTAAAGTTTTCCCAGCATGCCATACAAAGGCTTAAATCCCGTAATATTCAACTAGGGGAAGCAGAAATGGGAAGGCTTAAAAATGCGGTAAGTAAAGCCCGGGAAAAAGGAGCCAAAGATTCCTTAATCCTGATGGATAACCTTGCTCTTATAGTTAGCGTAAAAAACAACACCGTGATAACCGCGGTCGATGAAGATAATTTAAAAGAAAATGTTTTTACCAACATTGACAGCGCAGTAATTGTATAAGGGCTGGACCTCTACAGGAAGCCCTGAGTGTGGAACGACGGAAGCACTCGCATAATTAATTAATAAAGGCAAAGGAGGTCAAATAAGATATGATGCGTTCTATGTATGCTGGGGTATCCGGTTTAAGGAACCACCAGACCAGAATGGATGTAATAGGTAATAATATTGCCAATGTTAATACCACCGGTTTTAAAAAGAGCCGGGTAGTTTTTAAAGATATGCTTTACCAGAATATCAGGGGTGCCTCCAGTCCGGATGGATCCCGGGCAGGAAATAACCCCATGAGTATAGGCTTAGGCATGACTGTGGGTAGTATTGACCAAATCCATACTGCTGCACCATCCAGCAGTACGGCGAAATTGACGGATCTCGCCATCGATGGCAACGGTTATTTCGTGGTTAGTGATGGCAGCAACAGATACTATACCCGCGCTGGTGCTTTCGATTTCGATGAGCTGGGGAATATGTTCAGTACCGCCAATGGCTATAAAGTACAAGGATGGCTGGCTGACCCCCAAACCTGGGTACTGGAAACCAACGGCGACCCAACCAATATAGATATATCCGGGTATAAAAGCCTTAATGCCCGGGCGACTACAGAAATGATATTTAGTGGTAACCTGGATGCGGGAATAGAGTATAAACCTTCCCGCAATGAATGGCAGGCTCTTGCTTTTAGTATTATTCCTTATGGAGGAGTTGAAGGAGGAAAATTTACAATAACCTTTGATGGGCAGACAACCAGTGAGATTACTGTTGGAGCTAATCCCGATGATACAGCAGCCAATATTCAAACGGCTCTAGAGGGTTTATCTAAAGTTGGTACAGGTAATGTGGCAGTTACCTGGGATGCAGTAAGGCAGAGGTATGACATAAAATTTCTTGGAACTCTGGCTGCCAGAAACCATCCGCAAATAACAGTAACCGTTTCTGACAAATTTGATGGAATAAATCCTGTAGTTACAGAAACAACTCCAGGAATTGATGCCGTCAGTGAAGTTCAAAAATTAAATTTAGGTAGTGCTGCAGGAGGATCATTTAAACTGACATTTGACGGGGAGACTACCGGCGAAATTATTGTTGAAGCTAATCCCGATGATACAGCAACCAATATTCAAACAGCTCTTGAATCTTTATCTAATATTGGAGTTGGGAATGTATCAGTAGATGCTAATGGAGATGGAACTTTCTCCATTACTTTCGATGAAACTCTTGGAAACGCAGATTTACTAGTAATAGACCAGAGTAATCTTACCGACGGTACAGGTGGAGCAGTTTCAGATGCAACAGTTGAAGAAACCACTCCCGGAGTTGATGCCGATAGTGAAGTTCAGGAATTAAATTTAGGTGGTGCTACGAAAGGAACCTTTACCCTCACTTTGGGTACCGATACTACCAATTCTATATCAGTTGATGCTGATGCTGTGATTACAGCCCAAAATATTCAAACAGCTCTTGAATCTTTGTCTAATATTGGAGTAGGGAATGTATCGGTAGTAGCTAATGGAGATGGGACTTTTTCGGTTACTTTTAATAAAAATCTTGGAAATATTGAATTACTTAAAATTGCTCCGGGTTTTACTGGAGGGGAAGCCCAAATAACAACTATTACTGAAGGGCAAGAGCACACGGCAGTTATACCCCAGAATGAGATTCAGACCCTGGATCTGACGGCAGCGAACGCCGGTACATTTACACTAAGCTATGGAGGCTATACCACGGCGGCGATTGCTTATAATGCAACAGCAGCTGACATCCAGGCAGCTATTAACACCATACCAGATTTAAATGGTAATGTTACTGTGGCTGAAATAACAGCACCAGTAGCTGGAGACCCAACAGCAACACCACCTATTCCGTCATCAGGTGGTTCATTTAGCATAGAGTTTAACACCGCACTGGCCGGCACTGACGTTGAACAGATAGTAATTAATAATGATGTATATTGCCAGGGCACAGTCCTCACTACCACCCAGGGCCAGGCAGCCGGCTACCCTCAGGATGCAGTTATAGGCTCTAAAGAGGTTTATGATTCCCAGGGTAATAAAGTAACCATATATTACCGTTTCTTTAAATACGAAATTGAACCAGGTTCTGCTCCCGGTGTTACTCCGGTAGTGCAACCAGTTACTCGCTGGGCTTGCGATTTCTCTACTGATCCACTGTTTGAAAAACAGGCAGGCTATATTGCCAATTCCGATTTTAGTGCCATGGATATTAACGATCCTGGCACGGTTACAGGTACGGGGGATAAGGTATTTCGGGTTTATAATATCGAGTTTGATGAGAATGGCAATATTGTTGACCCCGACACTGCAAACTTTACTTACAGTATCAACCGGCAAATTCCACCACCAGGTAATGGAACAGCCAATATTAGCTGTAAAATAGATTTGGCCGGGCTTACCCAGCGGGCGGGAGAATCTTCGGCCTGGGTAAGCAGTCAGGATGGCTATGCCCAGGGTAATCTTACCAGTTATACCATAGGTGTTGATGGGACTATTATCGGAGTCTATGATAACGGAGAAACCCGTAATTTGGCCAGGGTAGCTCTTGCTTCTTTTGAAAACCCGGCCGGGTTGCAGCAGATTGGAGGAACCATATTTACTGAGTCTAGTAACTCTGGTGATGCCCATATAGGTGCGCCGGGTTCCCAGGGCTTGGGTGCCATTATCCCCAGCAGCCTGGAGATGTCCAATGTTGACCTGACCGAGGAATTTACCGATTTGATTGTTACTCAGAGGGGATTCCAGGCTAATTCCCGGGTTATTACTACTTCGGACGAAATGCTGCAGGAATTAATGAATCTTAAGAGATAATAGTTTTAGCTCAGGGGGCAGTTGCCCTCTGGGCTAAATAGAGGTGAAGCATGGTTAGACTTACCCGTCTTAATGGTGAGAAAATATTTATCAATATTGATCTTATTGAGCTGATTGAGGAAACACCGGATACGGTTATTACCCTTACTACTGGGAAAAAACTGGTGGTAAAAGAATCGGTAATAAAAATTCAGGAAGCTATTATTAAATTGCGCAAACGCACATATACCAATCTAAAGGCATAGCTTAAAGGGGGGAAACGAATTGGCAGAGGAAAAGGAACCTGTAATAAAGGAAAAAACAGCTTTTGATTTTCGCATTATTTTGGTAGGATTAATTCTGTTTTTAGTAGCTATGGGTTCTTCTTATTTTATTATGAAGAGCCTGATAGCACCGCTGATTCCGCAACAAAATGCAAACGCCCAGGATAAACTGCTCTCCGGAAACCTGATCGAAATAGGGGAGTTTACTACTAATATTAATACCGAAGGCGCAACCAGGTTCTTAAAGGTAAATGTTACGGTGGAAACAGTGGATAATAACAAAAAGGCTACTGAAACTATTACTAAATACATGCCGGTTATCAAGGATAGTATATTAGGGATTTTAGCTTCCCAAAACGTAGCTGATTTGGATGTGCGCAACCGTAATAATCTTAAACAGCAAATAAGAAAGGACATTAACTCTAAAATCGGTGAGGAATTGGTAAAGAATATTTATTTTACTGACTTTATAATGCAATAGTCGAGCTTTAAGGGAGGGGTATAATGAGTGAGGTATTATCACAATCAGAAATAGATGCTTTATTAGCTGCTTTGAGTACCGGTTCGGTTGATGCTGAAGAACTCAAGCAAGAGCAAAATCGTAAAAAAGTTAAGGTTTATGATTTTCGACGTCCTAATAAATTTTCCAAAGACCAGATACATACTTTACATGTTATATTTGAGAATTATTCCCGCTCCCTGTCTACCTATCTATCAACTCAAATGCGTACACCGGTTCAGATAGAAGTATTATCGGTGGAACAGCTTACTTATGAAGAGTTTATTCGCTCTTTACCTAATCCTACCATATTGAATATCTTTACCTTTTACCCTCTGGAAGGTAGTTCTATTATGGAGATTAACCCCAACCTAGGTTTTGCTTTCCTGGACCGCCTTTTAGGTGGCCCCGGCAGTGTTCCTTCCAAGGTCAGGGCTTTAACCGAAATTGAACAAACTTTGATAGAAGGATTAGTCCAGAAAATGCTTAATTTTCTCCAGGAACCATGGGGAACTATCATCGAATTGGAACCTACTTTGGAAAGAATAGAAAGTAACCCGCAATTTACTCAATTAGTTTCTCCGGCGGAAATTATGATTATAGTATCTTTAGATACCCGGATGGCTGATGTTCTGGGTATGATAAACATATGTATCCCATTTTTGGTATTAGAGCCGATAATTGATAAACTCAATGTTCATTACTACTATTCTTCCAGTAATAAGAAGCCAACTCAAGAGAATATCAATAGTATTCGTCATCGTTTGGAGAATACCAAAATTCCGGTAAAGGTGATCTTGGGCACAACAAGTATTACTGTACGAGAATTATTAGACCTTAATGTTGGGGATGTAGTGCAGCTTGAGCGCAGCATAAAACACGACCTTAAAGTATTAATCGGACAAAGACCAAAGTTTCTTGGTAAACCAGGAGTATTTGAAAATAGATTATCAATTCAGGTTTCCCAAATACTGGAGGAGGTAAATGAGGATGAATGACGGAATTCTATCCCAAGAAGAAATAGATGCTCTGCTTAAAGGAAGCTCAACTGAAACCAAGACAGTCAACCATATGGATATAGAATTAAGTGATTTTGAAAAGGACGCTATTGGGGAAATAGGGAACATCAGCATGGGTACTGCTGCTACTACTTTATCCACCTTAATGCAAAAAAAAGTGTCTATTACTACTCCTGATGTTTCGTTAATAACAGGGGAGCAGATTCAGGATGAATACCCCATGCCTTATGTAATTATAGAGGTTAATTATACTGAGGGGATTAGCGGCAGCAATGTCTTGATAGTCAAGGAAGAAGATGCCTGTATCATAGCTAACTTAATGATGGGGGGCACGGGGCAGATTGAAAACAGTTCACTTGGTGAGTTGGAATTGAGTGCCGTAGGTGAAGCTATGAACCAAATGATGGGTTCAGCTGCTACCAGTTTGTCTTCCATGTTTAATCGCAGAATTGAGATTGCTCCACCACGTGTCACGGTAATGCATTTAGGTAAAGAAAAGTTATCCTTTCCCAGCAATCATCAGGAGTTGGTAAAAATAAATTTCAAAATGGAAATTGAAGACCTGGTGAATAGTCAGATAATGCAGATAATCCCTATGGAAGCAGCCAGGAATATGATTGATATTCTTATAGGCAGCACTGTTAATGAACCTGCAGTAGAAGTTTCCGTTCCTCCAGGCCAGACTAAGGTTACTCCATCTGCGGCAACCAGCTTTGGCGAACAAGCTCCAGCTGCCCCGCCTGATAATAGGAGTAGTGAAAGTACTTTAGGTGTAAAAAAGGATGCCCAGTATGTGGTAAAGCCAGCCCAATTTGCTCCGCTTCGGGAAACTGAACCAGCTGCCGGGCACCAAAATATTAACTTGATTATGGATGTACCATTAGACATAACTGTGGAATTAGGCAGAACTAGTAAAAGCATAAAGGAAATACTGGAATTACACCCAGGTGCTATTATCCAACTGGATAAGCTGGCTGGTGAACCGGTAGATATGCTGGTTAATGGCAAGTTGATTGCTAAAGGAGAGGTTGTGGTTATTGATGAGAGTTACGGTATACGTATCACTGCCATTTTAAATCCTACGGATAGGATGAACCAATTACAATAGCATAAAAGGAGGATAAAAATGGGAAAAAGGATTTTAATAGTAGATGATGCTGCGTTTATGAGGATGATGCTCAAGGACATCCTGACGAAAAACGGTTATGAGGTTATTGGTGAAGCCGAAAATGGTGCAGTTGCCGTGGAAAAATATATGGATTTAAAACCGGATCTGGTCACTATGGATATTACGATGCCGGAAATGGATGGGATAGCTGCTGTTAAGGCAATCAGATCCTTTGATTCTGCAGCTAGAATAATTATGTGCAGTGCCATGGGACAGCAGGCGATGGTCATTGATGCTATTCAGGCAGGAGCTAAGGATTTTGTTGTTAAGCCTTTCCAACCAGAAAGAGTCATTGAAGCCGTTAGTAAAGCCCTGAGTTAGAGTGGGATGTGAGCCCATGTTTGCTTTGCAACGAAGATACATATTAGTCTATACTCTAGCAATTATTATAATATTGGTTTTGGCATCTGATATAATGGCGGTTGATAATTTTCAGGCGGTAGAAAAGGCCCTTGATAATCAATCGGTTAATGAATTCCAGTCCCCTAATTTATTTTTGAACTTTATTAAACTAATATTTATTCTAGGTTTAATAATTGCGGCTGCCTGGTCTATTATACGTTTATTGGGGAAAAAGGTTAGTAATCATCTTAGAGGCACCTGGATTCATGTAGTTGATGAGGTTGTACTAGGTCAGAACCGGGGAATAGTATTGTGTGAAGTTGGTGAAAGGATTTATGCTATCGGGGTTACTGACCATAATATTTCCTTGCTTTTTGAAATCGATAACCCCAAATTATTGGAAGAAATAAGTCAAAATAATACATCTATGAGTGTGAGTGGTCCCCAGCCCCGGCAGGGGCATAGTTGGAAAGAGATCATAACTGGTATTTTTCAACTGCGAAAGCCAGTTTCCGGTAATTATGAATCTTTTCATACTTTAATGATACAGCAGGCCCAAAGACTAGAAGATCTATCAAATCAGGGGACTTATAGTACAAAATCCAGAAGAAGTGATAGTAATGAATAGGTTCAGATTTACATATCGTACCAGCTTGGTGTTGCTGCTGGTTCTAGTAATAGTAGCCCTATTTAATACACCTGCTGCAGCTGAGCCTTTGCAAATACCTGATATTAACTTGCAAATAGGTAATCCCGAAACAGACGACACGCAGAATTTATCAACTACTTTACAATTAGTAATTATACTTACGGTTTTAACTCTGGCTCCGGCAATTCTTATTATGCTTACATCTTTTACCCGAATAATAGTGGTAATGGGATTTATTAGGACTTCTCTTGCTACCCAGCAGATGCCTCCCAACCAGGTATTAATTGGATTAGCTTTATTTCTTACTTTTTTTGTTATGGCCCCTACATTTCAGGAGGTTAATAATAAAGCATTACAACCTTATTTGGCGGGCGAAATTACGCAACAAGCAGCATTTACTAATGGTATGAAGCCTATTCGTGAATTTATGTTTCAGCAGACCCGGGAAAAGGACTTGGCCCTTTTTGTAAAGATGTCAGAGATAGAGCGCCCCAAAAACTTCGATGATATTCCTAATTATATCCTTATTCCTTCATTTATAATAAGTGAACTTAAAACTGCTTTTCAAATCGGTTTCGTAATATTTGTGCCTTTTCTGATCATTGATATGGTAGTAGCTAGTGCTCTTATGTCCATGGGCATGATGATGCTGCCTCCAATGATGATATCTTTGCCTTTTAAAATCCTATTATTTGTGTTGGTGGATGGCTGGAACCTGGTAATACAATCACTAATTCTTAGTTTTAAATAGAGAGGAGCATGATTGGTGTACGAAGACATAGTTATGAGTATAGCTCACGAAGCCATAATGACTATAATTTTAGTTTCCGCTCCTATTCTAGGGGGAGCTCTGCTTATTGGACTATTAATAAGTATATTGCAGGCAACTACCCAGATTCAGGAGATGACCCTGGTTTTTGTACCTAAAATTATTGTGGTACTGATTATTACTCTTATCTTTGGCCCTTGGATGCTAAATATTATGACTGATTTTACTAATAGTCTATATGTAAGTATTCCTCAGTTGTTAGCATTATAGGTAGATAATTATGTCGTTTACCCTGGAAGGTTTTTTATTACTATTCAGCCGGTTGTCAGGTTTATTTTTGAGTGCACCTATATTAAGCAGTCGTATGATGCCGGTTAGGGTTAAGGTATTAACCATAGTTGCTCTGGCAGCTATGATGGCTTATTTTGTTCCCATTAACTACGTCCGGAAAATTACTAATCCAGGTTATTTTGTAGCTGCCTTGGTTGTAGAAATCCTTATCGGCTATGCTTTAGGTTTTGTTGCTTATATTATATTTGCTGCTATACAACTGGCAGGACAGATTATGGATATGCAAATGGGCTTTGGCATTGTCAATGTGGTTGACCCCCAGTCGGGTATGCAGATTCCCATGATGGGCAACCTTATTCAGACCATAGCCTTGTTACTATATCTGGCTATCGACGGACATCATTACCTACTGCAAGCTTTGGCGCAAAGCTATGAGTTAATACCGGTTTTAGGTTTAAATCTGGATGGTAATGTGATTGAATTGTTGATTAGGTTAAGTGTTTATATGTTTGTTATAGCGGTTAAGATTTCCGCTCCTGTAGTTTTTGCAATTATGACTGCTGATATTGCCATGGGTTTTGTGGGGCGAACCGTTCCCCAAATGAATGTCTTTATTGTTGGACTTCCTTTAAAAATATTGGTGGGACTAGGCGCTTTACTTATGATGATGCCGGTGTATATCTGGGTATTTAAAATTCTTTTTGAAGAGTTTTTTACCTACATTGACCAGATAATTAGAATTATGGGAGTTTAGCTCTATGCAGGATGAATTATATCCAGGCTATAAAATAGATTTACAACTTTTTGCTGATGAAGGTGGTACAGGAGAAAAAACCGAACAAGCCACACCCCGCCGCCGGGAGGAAGCCCGTAAGAAGGGACAAATTTTTAAGAGTACTGACCTTAATGCAGCCGTCATCCTATTAGCTGGTGCAATAGCGCTCTATCTGAGTATGAATTACATGATAGATAGCATTAGCGGCTTTACTTCGGTTTATATTTTAGATAGGACTTTGTCTGATTTTAGCCATGAATATATATATGCCATGTTCCTGGAGGCTTTTGTGATATTGGGAAAACTCCTGCTGCCGGTTTTATTAGCTACTTTTATCGCAGCATTGCTTATAACTTATCTGCAGGTGGGATTTATATTCAGTGCTGAAGCTCTTACTCCTAAACTGGAGCGTCTTAACCCGGTGGAAGGATTTAAAAGGATATTTTCCAAGCGGGCGCTGGTAGAGCTGGCCAAGGCTCTTTGCAAGGTAATTGTTTCCGGTTATATGGTATATTCGGTATTAAAGAAATATTATTATGTATTGCCGCGTTTTGTTGATATGGAACTGGCTTATAGTATAAAGGTTTTAAGTATTATTTTTTTTGAAATGGCTCTTAAAGTAGGGGTTATTTTTTTCATTATCGGCGTTATTGATTACCTTTATCAGTGGTATGAATATGAGAAGTCTTTGAAGATGTCCAAATATGATGTAAAACAGGAATATAAACAAACTGAAGGAGACCCTATGGTAAAATCCCGGCAAAGGCAAATACAAAGGGAGGCAGCTATGAGAAGGATGATGGCTGAAGTCCCTAAGGCTGACGTTGTTATTACCAACCCCACCCACTTTGCTGTTGCCTTGCAATATACTTATCAGCAAATGGAGGCTCCGGTAGTTGTGGCCAAGGGTCAGGATTTTGTAGCCCTTAAGATTAAGGAAATAGCTAAAGCTAATGATGTTGTTATTGTGGAAAATCCAACTTTAGCCCGAACTCTATATTATAGTACGGATATTGGCGATATAATTCCGGAAGAACTTTACCAGGCAGTAGCCGAGGTCTTAGCCTTTGTTTATAGACAAAAGAAAAAGGTCTTGTAGCACTGGGGGATAGGAAATGGAAGAAAAGGCTGGTTTACTAAATAGGTTTATAGCTCATAGTGATATACTGATAGCTTTAGTGATAGTATGCATTGTTTTAATGATGATTATACCACTAAATCCTACCCTACTGGATGTGCTTCTGAGTTTTAATATCAGCTTTGCCCTGGTAATATTAATGGTTTCCTTGTTTAATACTGATCCGCTAAAGTTTTCCGTATTTCCGGCTTTATTATTAGTTATGACCCTCTTAAGGCTTTCTCTTAATATATCTGCTACCCGGTTGATACTGCTTTACGCTGACGCTGGCGAAGTAATTGAATCTTTTGGTTCTTTTGTAGTTGGAGGTAATACGGTTGTTGGTTTAGTTATATTTTTAATTTTGGTTGTAATACAGTTTATTGTCATAACTAAAGGAGCGGAGAGGGTTTCAGAGGTAGCAGCCCGTTTTACCCTGGATGCCATGCCGGGAAAACAAATGGCTATAGATGCTGATCTTAATGCCGGGTTAATAGATGAACATGCAGCTCGGGAGCGTCGCCAAAAAATCCAAAGAGAAGCTGATTTTTATGGGGCTATGGATGGTGCCAGCAAATTCGTTAAAGGTGATGCTATTGCTGGTATTATCATAATCATTATCAATATAATCGGCGGTTTCATCATTGGCATGGTGCAGATGGATATGTCTATGAATGAAGCTATGCAGACTTATACTATACTAACGGTTGGGGATGGTCTGGTAACTCAGATACCTGCCCTGCTTATATCTACGGCTACCGGTATAGTAGTTACCAGGAGCGCCTCTCAATCCAACTTCGGATATGACCTCACTTCGCAGATATTTTCCTATCCTAAAGCCCTGGGGCTTGCTGCTTTGGTCTTGCTGGTATTAGGTACTATTGGGCTGCCGCGCTTACCTATGTATTTGCTGGCTGCCTTTTTTGGTATGTTATTTTGGGTTTCCAGAACCTCTTCTTTACCAACGGAGCCGGAGAATGATTTGGAAGAAGCAGCTGAAGCCGAGGAAATAAGAAAACCGGAGAACGTAGTAGAACTGTTGCAGGTAGAAAAGATGGAACTAGAATTAGGCTATGCTCTAATTCCCCTGGTAGACGCCGAGCAGGGAGGAGATTTGCTGGACCGTATTATAATGATTAGAAGACAGTGTGCGGTAGAGATGGGGTTTATTGTTCCACCGGTACGTATCCGTGATAATATGCAGTTAAAACCTAATGCTTATGCCATTAAAATAAAAGGTATAGAAATAGCATCTGGTGTACTTATGCTTGATAATTACTTAGCTATGGGACCAGATATCGAAAATGATCAGGATATTTTAGGAATAGATACTTTAGAGCCGGCTTTTAATTTACCTGCGCGCTGGATAAGTATGGCTGACAAGGAAAAAGCAGAAATGAAAGGCTACACTGTAGTTGACCCGGCTTCCGTTTTGGCTACCCATCTTACTTCTATTATCAAGTCATATGCGCACGAACTATTGGGTAGACAGGAATTACAAAATATTATCAATTTCATTAAGGAAAGTAACCCTGCTGTAGTTGATGAATTAATACCCGAGTTAATGTCATTAGGCGATTTGCAAAGAGTTTTAGCTAACCTGTTGAAAGAGCAGGTATCTATCCGGGATATGGTAACTATTTTGGAGACTCTAGCTGATTATAGCAAAATAACCAAAGATGTGGATGTACTAACGGAATATGTGCGCCAGTCCCTTAAAAGGCAAATAAGCAAACAATATGGCGGCGATAAAAAGACGATTAGTGTATTAACTCTTGACCCAGCGTTGGAAGAAAAGCTACGTGAATCTATTCAACACAGCGAATTTGGTTCTTTCTTAGCCCTAGACCCGGACACAGTCCAAAAACTAATTGACGGACTTTCCCGGCAGTACGAGAGTTTGACGCAAAAAGGGATTACTCCTATAGTAATATGTGCTCCTATTCTCAGGTTGTATTTTAAGCGCTTAGTAGAGCGTTTTATTTCTAATTTGACAGTATTGTCATATAATGAAATTGATTCCAATATTAATGTTGAAGTCATAGGAATGGTGTCATCGTGAAGATAAAAAAATACCGGGCAAAAGATTTCAAAACCGCTATATTAAAAGCTAAAGAGGAAATGGGGCGGGATGCTATTATCCTGCATACCAGACAAATAAAAAAGGGTGGGATTTTAGGATTTTTTTATCCTCCCCGGGTTGAGATAACGGTAGCAGTGGACGATAATTTGTACGTGAATTCAGATCGGGTGAGATTGTCTAATCCTCCCTTACCTTCTAATGATTTTACAACACCTATGAAGAAGAACAGCAACAAGGCAGCGGAAACAAAATCTGACGAAATTAGCTTAAGAGAATCTGATATCCTTAACGAGTTGAAAAAAATGAAAAATCTTATGCTTGATATTAAGTCCCGGATGTTTGAAGTTGAGGTTATCAAGGGTTTGCCGCAGCAGGTGCAGGATTTCTATGAGACTTTGGTTAATAATCATGTTGAACCAGGTATTGCTCTAAATATTATAAAAAATGTGATTACCCGATTACCCCAGGAGATTCCAAACGATGAGGCTTTAACCTGGGATGTCTGCCTCCATACCCTGCAGGAATCTGTTAACCAGATTCAACCGATTCAGTTGAATTCAGGACGCAAAGGTATGATAGTTTTTATGGTGGGTCCTACCGGGGTAGGGAAAACCACGACTATTGCCAAATTAGCAGCTAATTTAACCTTTTTAGAGGGTAAAGATGTAGCCCTTATCACGCTGGATACATACCGTGTGTCGGCAGCGGAACAACTAAGGACTTTTGCTGATATAATCAGTATTCCTATTAGTGTTGTCTTTACAACTACTGAACTTATAGATGCAATTAAAAAGTACCAGGAGAAAGATATTATTTTCGTGGATACTGCCGGGCGTAGTCCTTATAATACTGAGCAAATGCAGGAACTGCAGGAGTTTGTAACCATTGCCAATCCCGATGAAACTATCCTGGTATTAAGTGCTACTACTGCCGGCCATGATTTAATAAATATATACCAAAAATTCCAAACCATTGCCATTGATAAGCTTATTTTTACCAAGCTGGATGAAACTAAAAAATATGGAGCTATATTAAATGCCCTTTATGAAATAAAAAAACCATTAGCTTACTTTACTACTGGGCAGAATGTTCCCGATGATATTGTAATACCTGACTCGTTTCACTTAGCTCAAATGTTGGTAAGAAGGGACGAAGCTATATGAAAGACCAGGCTGACCGGCTAAGGGAAATAGCCAAGGAAGTTAAACATAGTAAAAAAGAAATGCTTAAAGAAATAAAACATACTCGGATAGTTGTAGTGAGCAGCGGTAAAGGCGGTGTAGGTAAAAGTACCATTGCCTTAAACTTAGCCATAAGCCTGTGTATAAAAGGTAAAAAAGTTATTATAATGGATGCTGATTTAGGTACAGCTAATATAGATATTATGCTGGGAGTGATTCCCAAATACAATTTATTCGATGTAGTCCAGGGAAGAAAACATTTACAGGATATTATAATATCTGGTCCAAAAGGTTTAAATATTATACCCGGGGGTTCGGGTATTACCGAACTTGCTAATCTGAATAAGCAGGAATTGCAAAGAACATTAGCAGAATTGGGGAATTTAGATGGTCAATTCGATTATTTGCTAATTGATACCGGTGCTGGTATCAATCAAAATGTCGTTACCTTTTTATTATCGGCCGATGATTTGATAATTGTTACTACTCCTGAACCCACGTCCATTACCGATGCTTATGGCCTGATTAAAACTGTTGCCGGTCAGGCACAGGGAAAAATTTTCTATTTGGTGGTTAACAGGGTAGAGAGTAAAAAAGAGGGGTTGCAAGTGGCAGAGAGATTTAAACAGGTATGTCAGCAATTTTTGAATTTGAAAATTAATGTATTAGGCTATGTCGTAAATGAACCCCTGGTAGGAGAAGGAATCAGACGCCAGTGTCCATTTATGGAGATTTTTCCAAGAACCCAGGCTGCCAGGAATATTAATGCTATCGCTGGTAACTTAATTAAGACTAATAGCCAGGATACATCTAATAGCTTTAATTACACAGGGATAAAACAGTTTTTTAAGAAAATAATGGGCCTGGGAATCCTGGAATAAGGAGGTTATTTATGAAGGTTGAGGACCTAAAGGTAAACCAATTGATTGAAATAAAGGTAGCAATAGATGAAGGTTTTGAATATTATGCCAGCCGCATTGAAGAAATAGGAGATAAATACCTGTTTATATCCATGCCTATTCGTAAAGGCGAGTATATTCCAATGCACATAGGTGAAGAAATTCTTATTGTTATATATCACAAAACAGGAACTTTTGGGTTTTTTACTCAGATAGTGGGAAGAAAGTGGGAGCAAATTCCCTTACTTATAATTAACAAGCCTGACCGTTTATCCAGCAGCGTAAACCAAAAACGGGAATATGTGCGTTTAAAGGTTGCTTTGCCTCTTCGTTATCAAATTGTGGACAACGAGGAGGGAAGTGAGGCAGAAGAAGGAATAACAGTAGACCTAAGTGCCGGGGGACTCTTGTTTTATACCCGGGGCGAGCTGAAGGCTGACCAGAAATTAATAATTGAACTGCAGTTTAACCCGCAAGAGATTTTTTTTGCTAAGGCGCATGTGGTCAGGGTATTTGAACGGAGCAAACATGAAAATGCCATGCGGGTAGCAATTGAATTCGATGATATTACCGAAGGCCAAAGAGACAGGATATTTAAGTTTATTTTTGAAAAACAGCGGGAGTGGGCCAGGAAGGGAATCCTCAGGTAAAGGATTGTAAAATGGCTAATATCAGAACACTCAATAAACTTATAATAATTGGTACCTCTACTGGCGGACCTAAAGCTCTTCAACAGGTTATTTCAGGATTGCCGGCAGAGATTAATGCAGCTATTCTGGTTGTTCAGCATATGCCTGCGGGTTTTACCAAAGTACTAGCCGAAAGACTTGATAGTGTATCACAATTAAAAGTTAAGGAAGCGGAACAGGGAGATGAGGTATTACCGGGATGGGTATATATAGCCCCAGGTGATTACCACATGAATCTAGTTGTTGGTAAAAAGGGCAGGGGAAAGGCACTTTATATTAATCTTGATCAATCGCCGCCAATTAAAGGCTTGCGTCCTGCATTGGACGTACTTTTAGAGTCAGTTGCGGATAAATTCTGGGCTCCAATTATATGTGTGATTATGACCGGTATGGGACATGATGGGGCGGCTGGGATAAAAAAATTAAAAGAGCAGGGGGCATTTATTATTGCCGAAGACCCTTCTACCTGTATAGTATACGGCATGCCCAAAGCAGCAGTGGAAACAGGCTTAGTCGATAAAATAGTTCCACTTCCCCAAATAAGTGAAGAAATTTTAAAAAAACTGTAAAAAAAAACGTCAACCAGGTAATTGCTGTATAATGGTAAAAAATACATAGTATTTCACCGTTATGTAAAAATTTATTTCACTGCAAATAGCAATGAATAGGACGTGGAACACGCGGAGTAACTAAGAACACTTGGCTTCAATTTAATTCTTAATTCTTAATTTATATTATCCCGGGGTTTTGGCAGTAGAATTCATTATAAAGGTGGTTTTACCATGGAGATGGATATGACTCAATATTTGGATGTTTTTCTGGAGGAGAGCAAGGAACATTTAGACAGTTTAAACCAATGTCTGCTTAAGCTGGAAAAAGATACAGGAAATGTTGCTGCCCTTGATGAGATATTTCGAGCTGCTCATAGTCTCAAAGGCATGTCATCCACTATGGGTTTTGATGATCTGGCTGATTTGACTCATCACATGGAGAATATACTATCAGACCTGAAAAAAGGCGTATTGAAGGTTAGTTCTCATGTAGTGGACATACTATTTCAATGCTTTGACCGTATCCAAATAATAATTGACCAGATCGAAACTATAGGTTCCGGCGATATGGATAATCGAGATCTTATAGAGTTATTGGAAAATATAAAAACCGGTCGAAATGAAGTGATTGCTTTACGGGAAGAAGAATTGCCCGTTGAACCTGTGATAAATAAAACATCTAATCAATCATTAGCTTTTAACCAGTATGACATTACTGTGCTTAAAGAAGCTGTTAGCAGGAATTATAAAATTTATAATATTAAAATAACCGTTGATCCAACTTGCCTCATGAAATCAGTACGGGCTTTCATGGTATTTAAGGCTATTGAAGAAGACGGGGAAATATTTAAATCTATTCCCCCAGCCCAAGATCTCGATGAGGGTAATTTCGAGAAAGACTTTGAAATCTTTGCTATAACTAAAGCAACTTCGGATCAACTTAGGACAAGGCTTAGCAGTATTTCGGAGATTAGTATAGAACAACTTGAGGAAATTAATATTAACTCTATCAATGTTATTCCCAATTCTAGAGAGATGAGTAATGTTGCTAGCGGAGATCAATATTCTGCGGGTAATAATTCTTCTAATCACCAGGCCCCTAAGCTAAAACAGACGGTAAGGGTAGATGTTGACCGTTTGGACAAGCTAATGAACCTGGTAGGAGAACTGGTTATGCATAAAGGCCGTTTGGAACAAATTGGCTTAAATCATAGCTTGAATGAGTTAAATGAAACTATTGAGCAAATTGACCGAATTAGTACCGATTTACAGTCGGTTGTAATGAAGGTACGTATGGTTCCCATTGAGCAGGTTTTTAACCGTTTTCCGCGTATGGTAAGAGATCTAGCACGGGATTTAAAAAAGGATGTTAATTTTATTATAGAAGGTAAAGAAACGGAGCTTGACCGGACCGTCATTGATGAAATTGGCGATCCCCTAGTTCATCTATTACGTAATGCCATTGACCACGGGCTAGAATTACCCCAGGAAAGAGTTAAGCAAGGAAAAACTCCCCAGGGTACAGTAATGCTTAAAGCGAGACATGAGGGAAATTACGTTTACATAGAAGTTGAGGATGATGGGAGGGGAGTGGATACCGAACAGGTATTAGCCAAGGCCTTAGAGAAAGGTATGATAACCTCCTATGCAGCTGAGCAATATAGCCGCGAAGAAGCTATGAACCTGCTGTTCAGTCCGGGTTTTAGTACAGCTGAGAATATAACTGATGTTTCTGGACGTGGAGTAGGTTTAGACGTAGTAAAAACTAAAATTGAGGCACTTAGTGGAGAGATATCAATTACTTCTAAACTAGGTCTGGGAACTTGTTTTCGAATAAAGTTACCTTTAACCTTAGCCATTATTCAAGCTCTTATGGTATCTGTAAGAAATGAAATATATGCTATTCCCCTTAGTTCAGTAGATGAAACTACCATGATAACTACTAAAGATATTAAAATGGTGCAACATCAGGAAGTAATAATGCTGCGGGGAAATGTATTAGCTCTTTATAGACTAGGTGACCTGTTAAATATACCAGGGGAAACTACGGCTGAAGAAATGTATGTTGTGATAGTACGTAAGGCTGAAAGACAAATAGGGTTAGTTGTTGATAGTTTAATTGGCCAACAGGAAATAGTTATAAAATCTCTGGGCAGATTACTAGCGGGGATTCCCGGTATTGCCGGTGCCATAGTAGCCGGTGATGGTAATGTAAGGCTTATTCTAGATATAACTACACTATTTTAAAGAAAGGGGTATTTGATGAAAGGGGAAATAAAAGCTAAAGCGCAGGTTTCCTCTAACCAGGAAAGCGTTCAGGTAGTTGCGTTTAATCTAGGTAATCAGGAGTATGCTGTAGATATTTTAAATGTTCAGGAAATAAATCGTTTATTACCTATAACTCGAGTCCCTAGAACTGAAAATTTTATAGAGGGAGTAGTAAACTTAAGGGGGAATATTATACCCATTATTAATTTACATAAAAAATTTGAGCTGCAAGCAACAGGTGAGGATGAAGATAAACGTATTATTTTTTTTCAGTTTGATGATCTGAAAGTAGGAATTATTGTTGACGAAGTCTCAGAGGTATTAAACCTGAGTAAGGAAGATATTGAAGAGAAAGATAATTTATGTGCTTCGCAAAATGCCCCGCATGTTAAGGGTGTAGCTAGGGTAAATGACAGGCTCCTTATATTACTAGATATTCTTAAAATTTTGGAACCGTAGTAAAGTTATAGGCGGTGATAAGTAGTGGAAGATTTTACACAACTATCCGGCCAGCAATTGGATGCATTAAAAGAAATTGGTAATATTGGAGCTGGAAATGCTGCTACTGCATTGGCCCAGATGATTCATACCAGGATTGACATGACCGTACCACGGGTAAGTATTCTTCCATTTGCCCAAGCAGCTGATCTTTTTGGGGGTGCTGATGCTCATGTAGTGGGGATATTTTTAAATGTCAGAGGTCCCGCACCCAGCAGTATATTATTTGTATTAGAGGCTAAGAAGGCAGAACTGCTAATTGATATGCTGTTGATGTATCCCCCGGGGCAAACCAATATAAATAACTTAAATGAATTGGAAATGTCAGCTTTGATGGAATTGGGCAACATTCTTTCCGCTACCTATTTAAATGCCATGTCCATGTTCACTCAATTAAGTTTTATCCCCTCAGTACCTGCCTTGGCCGTTGATATGGCAGGAGCTATTCTAAATGCAATTTTGGCCCAGTTTGGTGAAGTTGCAGATCACGTACTGTTGCTGGAAACGGTTTTTACCAAAGATAAAGAAGAAGTGGTAGGACATTTCTTTTTGCTTCCGGAACCAGGTTCCTTAGCAACTATTTTAAAGGCACTTGGGGTGAGATATTAATGGCTAAAATTATTCCGGTGGGTATGGCTGAAATAAAGATGGCCAGTGCACCAGATAAGCTCATGACCGCCGGGTTAGGATCCTGTGTTGGGGTCTGTATATATGAAAAATATCAAAAAATAGGAATTATGGCTCATATTATGCTACCTTCTAGTTTGGATGCTAAAAATAAGGAGAATAAGGCAAAGTTTGCAGATACTGCAATTGAATTAGTAATAGCCCAAATGATAAAAAAAGGAGCCCATCAGAGCCGCTTACAAGCTAAAATAGCGGGAGGAGCTCAGATGTTTAAGTTTTCCGGGAAAAGCGATATTATGAAAATTGGGGAAAGAAATACAAATGCAGTAGAGCAGAATTTGCAAAAGTATCACATTCCCATAATTGCTAGGGACACAGGGGGAAACTACGGCCGCACCATCATTTTCGATTTAGAAACTGGAAATTTAATAGTTAGGACCATAGGACATGGGGAGAAAATTATCTAATGAAAAAAGATTTGGATAAAGTATGGATTCAATACAAAGAAAAAAATGATATTGAAGCCAGAGATTATCTTATTATTCACTATGCCCATTTAGTAAAATACGTTGCCCATAGACTGGCTATCAACCTTTCTTCAGCTGTTGAAGTTGAAGAACTAATTTCTTACGGTATTGAGGGTCTTATAGATGCTATAGGAAAATTTGACCCTAACAAGAAAATTAAGTTTGAGACCTATGCACTAACCCGGATCAGGGGTGCCATGATAGATGGATTACGAGCAATGGATTGGGTCCCGGTATCAATTAGGCAAAAAAGCAAGGAACTGGAAAAGGTTTTTGCAAGTTTAGAAGCTAAATTAGGAAGGGCTGTTACTGACAGGGAAGTAGCAGAAGAAATGGGTATTAGTGTTAGCGAACTATCTAATCTATTAAAAGAAGTAGCTGCAAACACGATAATATCATTAGATGATTTTATTTTAGGTAATGATGGCGATGATACGAAAAAGCGCATAGTTGATATGCTGGAGGATAATAATGCTGCAGATGCTCTGGCTTTACTGGAACTTGCCGAGGTTAAGGAACTGCTATCTAGATCCATATCCCGTCTCCCGGAAAAAGAAAAAAAGGTTGTGAGTTTGTATTATTACGAAGGATTAACATTAAAAGAAATAGGCTTAATTTTAGGTTTATCTGAGTCTAGAATATCCCAATTACATACTAAAGCGATCCTAAGGCTGCGCGGCAGCTTAAGTAAAAAAAAGAATCAAGTGTTATAGTATATAGTGTTAGGGTGTGAAAACATTTATGGAAGAACAAAATTCTATAGATGGAAAAGTCAATGTATTTATAGATCGGGATTTACTGAAGGCTTATGTTGAGATAACGCCTCCAGTCGGAAATGGTAAGCCATGTACACTGGAAATGGTAAAAAATGCTCTTAAAGAGAAACAGGTTACTTTTGGGATAAATGAGGATTACCTTAAAAAGGCTCTGGAAGAAAAGAATTGGGGCTATAAAGTATTAGTAGCTGAAGGCATAGCACCAATAAATGGAAAAGACGCTAAAATTATTTACAAGTTTCCGTTACCTGCAGAAAGGTTAGCCCCTAAAATAGATGAAAAGGGTAAGGTTAATTATCATGACTTAGGTCTTATATATAATGTAAAGTTAGGTCAATTACTTGTGGAGAAGATTCCTGCAGATGATGGAGTTCCAGGAACTAGTGTAATGGGCACCCAGTTACCAGCCAAAAAGGGTAAAGATATTTTACTGCCCAGGGGTAGCAATACCATGACAGACCAAGACGGACTTAACCTTTATGCTGCTATGGATGGACATGTAACAGTAATTAATAATAAGGTAACAGTAGACCCGGTACTGATTATCCCCGGAGATATTGATTTTTCTACTGGAGATATAGATTTTGGTGGCAATATTTTAATAAATGGTAATATTAATGCTGGTTTTAAGGTGAAGTCAGGGGGGGATATTGAGGTAAAGGGCTTTGTTGAGGCGGCAGAAGTAACAGCTGCTGGCAGTATTATGGTTAGAGGCGGTATTACCGGATGTACTAGAACATTAATTAAAGCCGGTTATGACATCTATGCCCAGTTTGTAGAAAATTCCAGACTAGATGCAGGTCGTGATATTATTGTCCGGCAAGCTATTATGCAGTCAGCTATTAAAGCGGGCGGAAACGTCAAGGTAAGTGGTGATAAGGCTTTAATTGTAGGTGGATCTATACAGGCAGGCAGGGAATTGGAAGCGAAGATCATAGGTTCCAGGTTTTCTACTCAGACCATAATCCAAGTGGGAATTGATCCGCATTTACGAGATGAGTATCTAGCACTTTCCGGAATCTGGACTGAGAAAAAAAAGGCGCTTAATAACTTAAATAATAATATAAAGCTTATACAAAGAAGTGGGATATCCAGACTTCCTGACCAAAAAAAGGAAACATTAATATCTATGTTGAATGAACAAAAAAAACAGTGGCAGGAAATAGAACAGATAAATGAGAGGATAATTGAACTGGAAAAAAAGTTTACCAATACTCATGCGGCAAAAGTAAGAGTATCAGGGGTTGTATATCCTGGAGTACGCATCACTATTGGACAATCGGTCTATATTGTTAATGATCCAATTAAATACTCTGAATTTATCCTGGATCAGGGAGAAGTGCGGTTAAGGCCGTTACAATAGGAAAGTTGTTATCTTTGTCTATTGCCTGAAGGGAGGGCCAATATGACCATAAGAAGTATTGATGCCCAGGTTCTCGTTCAAAAAGTAGGTGAGGTAGCTAAGATACAGCAGGCCCAACAAGTGGGGAACATTCACAAACAGGATGAGTTTATAAATAATATATCCAAACAAACGGAGAAATATAGTAAAACCGTTAATAGATCTGAGTCAAGTCAAAAAAAAAGAATCGAGAGAAAAAAGGAAAAAGAAGGGCAAGCTAGAAAAAAATATAAAGAATCTCAAAAAGCTATTGCAGGCTCCAAGGAAAGCCTAGATATTACCAATACTATAAACCATAACTTGGATATTATTGTTTGAAGGCAGGTGATAGAGAATGGCAGCACTATACATATTATTAATGGTAATAATAGTTTTGGCCGCTGGCTGTATTTGGGCTTGGAAAGAAGGATTATTGGTAAACTTTAAGGAATTAAAAGCAACCTTAACTCAAGCCCAATTAGTAAAGGATGATTTAAATATAATATTGGAAAAAAGCTATAATCTATCGCGGGAAATTATTGACGGCATCGATGAAAAAATAACTTCACAAGAACTGTTCGCCAGTACATCTTCTCTGCCCCAGGCCAAGACTAATACTGATAAATCAACAAAGAAAATAAGGTTATATGAACTAGCGGATCAGCTAGGTATAAATAGCAAAGAATTGATTGGAAAACTCCAAGCCAAGGGATATAATTACAGCAGTCCTCTTAATACACTGGATGCAGATGTTGCTGCTGTAATAATGCATAAATTTAAAAAGGGACTGTATGATAATATGTTAAACCAGGTTAATTCAGTTCCACCTAAAGAATCTGAACCGGATCGGATCGCGGATGTTGAGCAGGAAACAGTCACTTTAAAAGAAAGGCTAAAAAAGGTCCATCCTTATCTAGCAGTTAAGACCCTGGCGGATAAAGGTTATTCCATAAAGGAGATAGCACAACTATTAGATCGAGGGCAAGGTGAAATCAGCTTAATACTTAACCTTCTTAATAAGAAGAGAGCATGATAATGACAAGTATTTAATATTGATAGCATATTATATATTATAAATAAATAACCAAACTATGCGGAAGCAATGATCTGTGAGTTAAAATTGGGCGTCTGACTCACAATAGCTGGAGACGCAACCGGCCGCTACACAAATGGTGTAGTGGCTTTTTGTTCTTAAAAAGATTGATAGCATTTTTTAGGTATAATGTCACTGGAAACACAAACAGCGGTTATTTTTGCTTAAAGAATCCGACTGTTCCTTTTATTAACTACTTGCAATTGGGAGACGTTATAATGGGAAACTCATCTGGGATAACGGGTATGAAAAAAGTTATCAACATTATCAGTATTGTTTTTTGTGTTTTTTTAACCATGATTATCACCGTGAATGTAACCATGATCGTCAAATCGTATATCTACCCGGATAAAGTTCCGGATTTTATGGGTTACAAGCCTTTCATTGTTTTATCTGGTTCTATGGAGCCAACTATATCAACTGGTGATCTGGTGTTAACCAAGGAGGTTGCACCTGAGCAAATTAATATAGGTGATATAATCACCTTTCGGGTTGAAGGTAATACCATGGTTACCCATAGAGTTACAGATATTGTAAGAGAAAATAACAGTATATCATTTCTAACAATTCCAACTCTAAACTGTGGGTTCAAAACGCCAATCTAGCAGGGAACCAAATAATTGCTAAAAATCTCGAAGTTATAGGGACTACTGCTAATGGAACCATAACCATCGGTCAGTAATAATTGCCGTAAAATTATGCATAATAAATAGATGATTCCACTACGATAAAATGCGAAAATTTGCAGAAAAATTCACTACATCTTAGATGAAGCTTTCAAGCGGAAATATAAAAATTTATAAAATAGCCTACATTTATGGAGAAATGAAGCTTACACAACTTGCAAACTCAAGCAAAATTATGATATATTATCACTTGTAATTACACACGCAACTTGACTTTCTGAACAGTGCTATATACAGCTCTCAGAAAGGATGAAAGGGCGGAGGAATAAAACTGGAAGGAGGGATGTCGGTGTCAGTAATTACCATGAAACAACTCCTGGAAGCAGGGGTACATTTCGGACACCAGACACGCAGGTGGAACCCCAAGATGGCCACCTATATTTATGTGGAGAGAAACGGTATTTATATTATTGATCTTCAGCAAACGGTAAAGATGTTTGAAGTAGCGTATGAATTCATCAAATCTGTTGCAGCTGAAGGTAAGGGAGTTCTTTTTGTCGGCACCAAGAAGCAAGCTCAGGAAACAATTAAAGAAGAGGCTGAAAGATGCGGAATGTATTATGTTAACCAGCGTTGGCTGGGAGGCATGCTAACCAATTATAAAACTATCCGTAAGAGGGTATTTCGTTTAAAGGAATTGGAAAAAATGGAGAGTGAAGGTGCTTTTGAAGTACTAACCAAAAAAGAGGTTAGTCGCCTTCTCAATGAAAGGGAAAGGTTGGAAAGGTTCCTGGGCGGTATTAAGGATATGGATAAACTTCCTGGAGCTGTTTTTGTAGTTGACCCACGCAAGGAGAAAATCGCGGTAGCTGAGGCCAGGAAGCTTAACATTCCAGTTGTAGCTATTGTTGATACCAACTGTGATCCGGATGAAATTGATTATGTAATTCCAGGAAATGATGATGCTATTAGAGCAGTAAAACTAATTTCCGCCAAGATTGCAGATGCTGTATTGGAAGGAAAACAGGGAGAACAGATGGCGGTTGCGGAATAGATAAAATAAGGGGTGTAATTGGAGAAGTTTTCCCTAAGACACCCCTTTTCTATGAACATAATTAACTTAGGAGGTTAGTATTAGTGATTACTGCGGAAATGGTAAAAGAACTACGTGAGAGAACCGGTGTTGGCATGATGGATTGCAAAAAAGCATTAATTGCTGCCAATGGAGATATTGAGAAGGCAATAGATGAATTACGCACCAAAGGACTAGCCAAAGCGGCTAAGAAAGCAGGCAGAGTTGCTAGTGAAGGCGTTGTTACTTCTTATATACATGCTGGAGGTCGCATAGGTGTTTTGGTAGAGGTAAACTGTGAAACCGATTTCGTTGGTAAAACCGAGGAATTTAAACAATTAGCTTATGACATAGCTATGCAAATAGCCGCTACCAACCCTGAATATATAAAACGAGAAGATGTTCCTGAAAGTGTTATTGAACACGAAAAATCAGTATTAAGAGCTCAAGCTCTGGACGAAGGAAAGCCAGAAAAAGTAGTGGACAAGATGGTTGAAGGCCGATTAGAAAAATTCTTTAAAGAACGGTGCTTAATGGAACAACAGTTTATTAAAGACCCAGATAAAACGGTTCAAGATTTAATTCATGAAAATATAGTTAAAATTGGTGAGAACATTAATGTAAGAAGGTTTGCCCGTTTTGAACTAGGTGAGGGTATAGAAAAAAAACAAACAGATTTTGCTGCTGAGGTTATGGCGCAAATAAAAGGTTAAAATCAATTTTATTCTTGCTTGACATGGTTGTTTATGAGCTCAAGGAGGTAATGGCTTGCAAAATCCCAGGTATAGAAGAATTGTACTCAAAATAAGTGGTGAAGCCTTGGCTGGTAGCAGTGGTTATGGAATTGATCCAAATACCTTGGTATCCATTGCCAAGCAGGTAGAAGAAGTTATCGCCCTGGGGGTCCAAGTTGCTATTGTAGTAGGAGGAGGCAATATCTGGCGGGGAGTAGCAGGAAGTGCACAAGGTATTGATCGCGCTACATCAGATTACATGGGAATGCTGGCAACCGAAATCAATGCCCTTGCTTTACAAGATGCTTTAGAAAAACAGGGCTTAGAAATCCGAGTTATGACTGCTATTGAGATGAAGGAAATAGCTGAACCCTACATAAGGAGGAGGGCCATTCGCCACCTGGAGAAGGGCAGGGTAGTAATATTTGCAGCCGGAACAGGTAATCCCTATTTTTCCACTGATACAGCTGCTGCTTTAAGATCAGCGGAAATTGAGGCTGAGGTAATTTTGATGGCCAAAAAAGTGGATGGGGTTTATGATTCAGATCCAGCTAAGAACCCTAATGCCCAGAAATACAGCTTTTTGGAATACATTGATATTCTTAATAAGCAGCTAGGGGTAATGGATTCAACCGCTGCTTCTCTATGTATGGATAACAAAATACCTATTATCGTTTTTAATTTAATGGAAGATGGCAACATATTACGCGTAGTAAAGGGCGAGAATATAGGTACCTACGTAGGGGAGGTAAAAAAGTGATAAAAGATATTTTAAATGATACCAAAGAACGGATGAACAAGACCATTGAACACTTTACCATGGAGCTGGCTAGTATGAGAGCTGGACGGGCTAATCCAGGCATGGTAGAGAAGATTATGGTAGACTATTATGGTGAACTTACACCACTTAATCAGCTAGCCAATATAACTGTACCTGAAGCCAGATTGCTGGTAATTCAACCCTGGGATAAAGGAAGTATTCCCAATATTGAAAAAGCTATATTGAAATCAGATCTAGGGATTACTCCCACCAATGATGGTAATGTGATACGTTTGGCTATCCCCCAGCTTACTGAGGAAAGGAGAAAAGAATTAGTCAAGGTATTAAAGAAAAAAGCTGAGGAAACCAAGGTAGCAGTTAGAAACATAAGGCGTGAAAGCAATGATTTAATTAAATCCAGCGAGAAGGAAAAACTCATTTCTGAGGATGAAAGTAAAAAAGGTATGGATGAGATCCAAAAATTAACTGATAAATATATTAAAGATATAGATTCTATAACGCAAACTAAAGAAAAGGACATTATGTCTGTTTAAGTTTATTGTTTAAATTACTATTTTATATGGTTATAATAGTACAAAATGCCCCCTTTATAGGGGGATTTTGTAATTTGCGAGGGAAGGGGCTATCTTGCTTAAAATAGATGATATTTTATTAGATGATACCGCATTACCTGCCCATGTTGCTATAATTATGGATGGGAACGGAAGGTGGGCCAAAAGAAGGCTTATGCCCCGTACTTTAGGGCATAGGGCGGGGATGTCGGCCTTAAAACGAGTAGTTAAACTTTGTGATGAGATTAATATACCTATACTAACGGTTTATGCCTTCTCCACAGAGAATTGGAAACGCCCTGCCAGTGAAGTCAACTATTTAATGGGTTTATTGGTAGAATATTTACATAAAGAGCTTCAGGAACTTCATGAAAATAATGTTCGCATTAACATTTTAGGAGATTATTCGGTTTTAAACCAGGAATGTCAAAATGAAATAAGAAGAGCTTTACAAATTACCCGGAATAATACAGGATTAAGTTTTAACATAGCTTTAAACTATGGTTCGCGCTGCGAGATTTTAGATGCGGTTAAAAAGCTGGTTATTAAAGTTAATAATGGTGAAATTACACCAGACAGTATCTCGGAAAAAGTTTTCAGTGATTTGCTTTATACTGCTAACTTACCGGATCCAGATCTCTTAATTAGGACTGCAGGAGAAATGCGGCTTAGTAATTTTCTTCTTTGGCAGCTAGCCTATACGGAAATATGGGTTACCGATTGCCTATGGCCCGACTTTGACCGGAAAGATTTTTTACGAGCTCTAGTCGACTATCAACGTCGTGATAGACGATTTGGGGCATTAAGCAAACTAGAAGAGGACATTGAAAATGTTTAAAACCAGGTTATTAACTGCTTTAGTAGGTATACCCCTCTTACTTCTGGTACTTAATGCCGGAGGTTTGTATTGGAAAATACTTTTTATAGGGATAGGCCTTCTAGGCTATTATGAAATTACCCGTATGATGGCAAATAAAGAGATAAAGTCATTGTTTATTCCAGGAATTTGTTTTATGCTGTTGTTCCTTTTCCACCAATCACCTTATTTTTTCTTGGGTTTATTTTTTCTGTTGATGGTTACAGTAATATATATTATCCTAGCTAATCCCCGATATAGTATTACTGATTTGGCTTTTACTTTTTGGGGAGCATTTTATATTGGTTTTTTATTAAGTTATGCTATTAAAATAGGAAATTTAGAACAGTCTTTTCTGGTTATCCTTCTGGCCTTAATTCTAACCTGGGCTAGCGACACGGGTGCTTATATAGCTGGTAAGTTATGGGGGCGACACAAAATGGCTCCGGCTTTAAGCCCTAACAAGACTTGGGAGGGGACTGGAGGCGGTCTTTTACTTAGTGCTGTTGCCTCTCTTGCTTTTTTCTTAATTACAGATATGAACACGGTTAACCCTGCATATGCTTTAATATTAGGGGGTATAGCTAGTATTCTGGCTCAATTTGGTGATTTGTTTATTTCCTGGATGAAAAGATTTTTTCAGGTTAAAGATACAGGAAAGATTTTACCCGGACACGGCGGAATCTTAGATCGCTTTGATAGTTTTTTATTAGTAGTACCACTGATATATTATTTTGCTGTTTACGTATTATTGATTTAATTCAGGTTGCATGGATTAATTATCTTGGTATGAAACGGGGGCAAGAAATGGATCCCGAGCTACAAAAAAACATTAAGATATTAACGCGTATGGCGATTCTGGTAATGGTTTTGTTGGCCATTTATTTATTGTTTACTTATGTATTCCCTCTTATAGGTAAAGTACTTGCCTACCTGCCCGTACTATTCCTGCCTTTTATCCTGGCTGTTTTATTTGCCATAATTATTGAACCTGTGGTAAGTTATGTTGAACGTAAAATAAACCTTAAAAGGACTTGGGCAGTTTTCATTAGCTTAATCACTGTTGTTGGGGGTTTTTTTTACCTCTTATTCCTGATGATATCAGTAATAACTAAAGAACTATCCCGCCTATATCCCCTGGTAGTTCGTTATTCCGACCAAATAATCAGTCAATTTGTTCTATCAATCACCAATTTGGAACTATTCTACTTGCAATTAAATTTACCATCTCAGGTAGAGATCACTATTCAGGAAAATATGGGTAAAGCTTTCCAAGCCTTGCAAACAGTAATGGACAATAGTATTAACTTTTTAGTACAAGCCCTGACCATGCTTCCCAGTGCTCTCATATTTCTCATAATTGCTACTGTTGCTACCTTTTTTATATCGAAGGATCGCCAAGCACTGGTAGATTTTTTTATTAATTTATTACCGGGCAGGGCGCAGCCTAAGACTATGAGAGTTATAGGTGAATTAATGCGGGCTTTGGTGGGCTTCCTTAAAGCTTATAGTATATTAATTACCATTACTGCTATAATCACGATTGTCTCTTTAAAAGTTTTGCAAATGGACTACATACTTACAATTGGGATTATCGTAGGAATATGTGACATATTGCCTATCTTGGGGCCGGGTACGGTATTCGTTCCCTGGATCATTTGGCAAATAGTAACTGGTAATACCAGGTTGGCCATAAGCTTAGCCATAGTTTATATATTGATTTCTGTAGTTAGGCAATTCCTGGAACCCAAAATAGTAGGCGATAATATCGGGCTTCACCCACTGGCAACACTTATATCTCTTTATGTAGGCTTACAGTTGGGAGGAGTTATAGGTATGATAATGGGGCCAGTCTTAGTGGTAATAGTAATGGCCTGCTACCGGGTAGGTGTTTTTAACGAAGCAGGATGGAGGAAGGATCAATGAAAGAAGATATAATTAATAATAGAATAAATATTGTTATTCTTGGTTCTACTGGTTCAATCGGCAGGCAAGCATTGGAGATAGTTGATAAACACCGGGAGCGGTTTCGGGTAATTGGCATAGCGGCCCGGGACGAAGTTTCACTGCTGGAAGAGCAAATGAAAAAATACAAGCCACAAATTATTGCTGTTTCCGATCCTGATGCTTATCGGGAAATGAAAAGTAAAATTACTGGCTCCTGTCGGGTTGTTGCTGGTATTGAAGGTATGTGTGAGCTTAGCTCTATGCCTGAAGCTGACATAGTCTTAGTTGCATTAAGTGGGGCAGTAGGGATTAAGCCTACTCTGGAAGCTATTGCGGCCAGAAAGCGTATTGCTCTTGCCAACAAAGAAACCCTGGTTGCGGCTGGGGATATTGTAATGCAAAGGGTAAGGGAGAATGGAGTTATCCTAATTCCGGTAGACAGTGAGCATTCTGCTATATTCCAGTGTTTACAGGGAGAAAACAGATTTCTTAAAAAGGTTTGGCTTACGGCTTCGGGGGGGCCATTCCGTAATTTTTCCCAAGACGAGTTACAAGCAGTTACGGTTGATATGGCTTTAAAACATCCTAACTGGTCAATGGGCCCCAAAATAACCATTGATTCCGCCAGCCTTATGAATAAAGGATTGGAAGTCATTGAGGCCCATCATTTGTTTGCCGTTGCTTATGATCAAATTGAGGTATTAGTACAGAAAGAAAGTGTAATTCATTCTATGATTGAATTAGTGGATGGGTCTTTTTTGGCTCATCTAGGTGTTGCTGATATGCGAATACCTATACAATATGCTTTAACTTATCCCGAACGCTTAGAGTCGCCAGCTAGAAGCCTTGATTTTTTTAGTTTGGGCAGTATTAACTTTGACCGTGTTGATTGTAAACGTTTTCCCTGCTTAAAGTTAGCTTACGAAGCTGGAAGGTTAGGAGGAACTATGCCGGTTGTTTTAAATGCTGCTAATGAAATAGCAGTAAGCCGTTTTTTGCAATATCAGATAAATTTTACCGACATACCTATTCTAGTAGAACAAACAATGAACCAACATAATGTAATAAAGGAACCGGACTTGGATACTATATTTCAGGTTGATAACTGGGCAAGAGAAAAATGTTTAAGTATGATAAAATTATTAAGATGATAAAGAAGCTGTTTGCCGACATATTAAGGCTGAGAAATCATGATGCTTTATCAAGTTTGATCTAGGTAAGAATATAACCTTAGGGTCTGGTGCCTTTGGCATGTCATTTGTGCATGTTTAAGACCAACCTTTTCAAGGAGGGATAGTTATGCCTACAAGTATTACTATATTAATAACCTTGTTAATAATTGCGGTACTTGTTCTTGTGCATGAATGGGGTCATTTTATTGCTGCACGCAAAATAGGTATACCCGTATGGGAATTTAGTATTGGTTTCGGACCCCGATTATTGGGGCGGAAAAAGGATGGGATTGAATATTCAATACGGCTTATACCCCTAGGCGGATATGTTCGCATGGCGGGGGAAGAACCTGGTGATGGTAATGTGCCTGATGGCTTTAATAACCGTAAACCTTGGGAAAAGATGGCGGTTTCATTTGCGGGACCTTTTATGAATTTTGTTCTTGCCTTATTGCTATTTGTTTATGTTTATTCAGTAGTAGGGGTACCCCAGGCTTCACCGGAACCATTAATTGGCCAGGTAGTAGCAGGTACACCGGCGGAAGCTGCAGGGCTAAAAGCTAATGACCGGGTATTGGCCATAAACAATAAAAAGATTAATAGTTGGGAAGAACTTACGGCAAGTATTGCAAGTTCCGAAGCTGGTAAACCACTGCCCATTAAAGTACAGCGTGAAGGGCAGGTAATTAATCTTAAGGTTAAACCGGTAGTCAACGAAAATACAGGTGTGCCTAGTATAGGTGTTATGGGAGCAATTAACTATGAAAAGCAGGGGATTATTAATGCAGTAAAAATTGGCTTTCAGCAAACTTATGAGCTCACGGTTTTACTATTGTCTTCGCTGGGTATGTTAGTTAGCGGAGGAGCTTCTATAGGCGACCTGGCTGGCCCGGTAGGTATTACCAAAATGGTTGGGGATGCCGCCCAGGTTGGATCGGTATTACTTCTTAGTTTTACAGCTTTTTTGAGTATTAACCTGGGAGTGTTAAATTTATTACCTATACCGGCATTGGATGGTAGCCGAATTATGTTTGCCTTGGTCGAAGCCATCAGAAGAAAACCCTTGGAGCCGGAAAGGGAAGGTTTTATACATTGGTTAGGATTTATGTTCTTAATAATGCTGATGGTAGTAGTTACTTTTAACGATATTATAAGACTTATAAAGGGGTAGCTGTGTGGATAGGAAAAAAACCAGGGTAGTGAAAGTAGGTAATTTAGCTATTGGCGGAGATAATCCCGTTGTAGTTCAGTCTATGACTAATACTGATACCAGGGATATTGATGCTACGGTTAAACAGATAGAGCAGCTGGAAAAGGCTGGCTGCGAACTGGTGCGTGTAGCTGTAGTTGATAAGGAAGCTGCCAGTGCCATAAAAAAGATAAAAGATAGAATCAATATACCTTTAATTGCTGATATTCATTTTGATTATCGTTTGGCTTTGGAGAGTATCGCTGCAGGTGTGGATGGACTACGTATAAATCCCGGCAATATTGGTGAAGAATGGAAAGTACAGGAGGTAGTTAAAAGCTGTCGCGAAAGACAAATACCTATCAGAATAGGGGTTAATGCTGGTTCTTTGGATAAAAAATTATTATCACGCTATGGCGGTGTATGTTCCCAAGCTATGGTGGAGAGCGCTCTTAATAATATAAAGATTTTAGAAGACATGGATTTTAACCTGATAGCAGTTTCCCTGAAGGCTTCCTCGGTTATGTTAACAGTGGAAGCTTATCGGTTGATAGCCCAAAAAATTAACTATCCTTTGCATATTGGAATAACTGAGGCGGGAACTCGTGACCGCGCCTTAATAAAATCGGCTATGGGAATAGGTATGCTTCTGAGTGAAGGCATCGGGGATACTATCAGGGTATCCCTTACCGCCGACCCGGTTGATGAAGTATGGGCAGCCTATGAGATATTACGCAGTCTAGGGTTGAGGCAACGAGGGGTAGAACTTATTTCCTGTCCTACTTGCGGACGCTGTGAGATTGATTTAATAAAAACTGCCGAAGAGGTAGACAAGCACGTACGGCATCTAGAAAAACCTATTAAGGTTGCTGTTATGGGTTGTGTAGTCAATGGCCCAGGAGAAGCCCGGGAAGCGGACTTGGGTATTGCTGGAGGTAGAGGGACAGGTCTTCTTTTTAAACAGGGAAAAATTATCAAGAAGGTACCAGATGAATTGCTGGTAGCAACTCTTCTTGAAGAGATAGCAAAGACAAATGGAAGCTAAGGAGGGCGTCATTTTTGAAATCGTCAGAATTATTTTATCCAACCTTAAGGGAAGTTCCCAGTGAAGCCGAAGTAATTAGTCACCAGTTACTGTTGCGGGCTGGTTTTATTCGTAAAGTTTCAGCTGGGGTATATACCTACCTGCCGCTTGCTTATAGAGTTATAAGAAAGATTGAACAAATAGTACGTGAAGAAATGGATAAAGCTGGAGGGCAAGAAGTATTAATGCCTATTATCCAACCAGCAGAGTTGTGGCAGAAGTCAGGCCGCTGGGAGGTTTATGGGGATGAGATGATGCGCCTTCAGGACCGACATAAAAGGCTTTTTGCTTTGGGACCAACCCATGAGGAATTGATTACCAGTCTGGTGGATGCAGATGTTCATTCATATCGTGATCTGCCTCTATTGCTTTATCAAATACAAAACAAATACCGGGATGAAATTAGACCCCGCTTTGGCTTAATGCGAGGACGAGAATTTATAATGAAAGACCTGTATTCATTTGATGCAGATGATGAAGGGCTTGATATATCATATCAGAAGATGTATTCCGCCTATAATCAGATATTTAAGAGGCTGGGCTTACGTTACCGGGTAGTAGAAGCCGACAGCGGTGCTATTGGAGGAAACGAAAGCCATGAATTTATGGTTTTAGCTGAGACAGGCGAGTCAGAAATTGTGTATTGTAATAAATGTGATTATGCTGCTAATGTAGAAAAAGCCAGTTGCACAGCAGCGCAACCGTTAGAAAAAGAAGTCTCGTTACTGGAGCTGGAAAAAGTTCATACTCCTGGACAACGTACCATTAAGGATATTACTGATTTTCTTGGTATTTCTCCCCATAAACAGGTCAAAACTCTGATGTATTCTGCTGACGGTGAGTTGGTGGCAGCTGTTATCAGAGGGGATCGGGAGCTAAACGAAATTAAATTGAAGAATATCCTGGGATGTAATGAGCTATTAATGGCTGATGAAAATTTGGTTATAAATAATACAGGTGCTGGCTTTGGTTCTTTAGGACCGGTAAATATAGGTGTAAAAGTTTATGCAGACTTGGAAGTCGAGCACATGTGTAACTTTGCCTGTGGAGCTAACCAGGATGATTATCATTATATAAATGTTAATATAGGAAGAGATTTTGTCCCTGAGGCCATTGTTGATATTAGGAATGCGACAGCAGGTGACCCTTGCCCTGTATGTGATGGGCAATTGCAGGTGGTTCGAGGGATAGAAGTAGGGCATATATTTAAACTCGGAGTGAAGTATTCAAGTGCTATGGGAGCTACCTTTATTGATCAGAACGGTAAGCCCTGTCCTTTTGTAATGGGTTGTTACGGCATAGGAATATCCCGAACTATGGCTGCAGCTGTTGAACAAAACTATGATGAAAATGGCATAATATGGCCTTTACCAATCGCTCCTTATCATGTCATAGTAGTTCCGGTTAATAGTAAGAACGCTGAGCAATTGCAAATAGCAGAGATTATATACCAAAAGTTGCAGCAGGAAGGTGTGGAAGTAATATTGGATGACCGGGATGAAAGAGCCGGAGTTAAATTTAAGGATGCAGACCTAATAGGGATCCCAGTCAGAGTAACAATTGGTGCCAAGGCCCTGCAGGAAAACAAAGTAGAATTAAAGAAAAGATGGGAGAAAGAAGCAGAGCTGGTAGGATTAGAATCAGTTGTGGAAATAGTCAAGGAAATAATTAGGAATTAGGCATTGACTACATTGAACACTATGAATTTCACTGATTTTTTTAAAGTATTATTGATATCACTGCCAAAATAAGAAATAACATAAGGTTGAATAATTTAGTGCGAATTACGCAGAACTTTAAGCCACATGGGTATGGGGGTTAATTAGAAATAATGTCAACCTATGAAATTATATTTAAATTGGCATTGTCTTGTATACTTGGAGGGGTAATAGGCTTAGAGAGAGAAAGCTTAAATCGTCCCGCAGGGTTGCGAACCTATACCCTGGTATGTGTTGGCTCGACCTTAGCCATGATCGTATCTATTGATATATATCTGCAGTATTATCAAACCGTTAATGCTGATCCAGGTCGAATCGCTGCTCAGGTTGTCAGTGGTATTGGTTTTCTTGGTGCCGGTACTATAATGAGGGAAGGGGCCTCAGTGCGGGGCTTAACTACTGCTGCTGGCTTATGGACGGTAGCCTGCATCGGCCTGGCGGTTGGGGCCGGACTGTACATACCTGCAGTAGCTGCAACGATACTTATTCTGTTTGTTCTTATTTATTTTATCAAGTTTGAGCAATTTATCACCGGATTAAGAGAATTTAAAGGTTTAGTTATAGTAGTAGAGGATAGACCTGGGCAGGTGGGCAGAATAGGTAATATTCTTGGTGATATGGGGGTTTTAATAAAAAATATTCAGTTAAGCCGTATAGAAGAAAGCGACGACTTGGAAGTTGAGATGTTACTTGAACTTCCTAGTGGAAAAACCATATCTGATGTTATTGATGAGCTAAACCGCACTATTGAACTACGTAAGGTGGATCGCCTTAATTAACCACTCAGCTCCCAAACTCGCTTTCCTTCCGGTGCTTAGATAAGGCATCACGCTTGCCTGACGATAGTGGTACGGGCCGGAGGCGGGCAATCGTGATGCTTTATCACGCTGGTCAGCCGGTCTTTATGTTGGGGATTACGGTATGTTTGGGATGATTAGTGATGGTCATGCTATAAGATATCAAAATCCTTTGTAGCCCGCCTTACCTTCCGGCGCTTAGATAAAGCATCACGCTTGCCTGAGGGCAGTGGTACGGGCCGGAGGCGGGCAATCGTGATGCTTTATCATGCTGGTCAGCCGGTCTTTATGTTGGGGATTACGGTATGTTTAGGATGATAAGTGATGGTCATGCTATGAGATATCAAAATCCTTTGCAGCTCGCCTTACCCTCCGGCGCTTAGATAAGCATCAGTTGCTCTAGGTGGGCGTGATGTCGATGGGTCTATTTCCGTACTACCCCGACATGCCCGTAGGGCACAACACGGATGAAAATCGTTGCTTAAGCTCCACCGTAAGTTTTTTAAAATTAAAAATCTGTGTTACTCTGTGTGTCCGAAGGACCTGTGTTATCTGTGTCTATTTCTGTACTAAATCTAGGGGGATTTGTAAGTGCCTAGGGATTTTGCATCCTTTTATATGGAGGTTACAGGTAAAAATATCCCGGATGTTTGGCCTCAGGCTATTGTACATAGAATCGAAGTATACCCAAAGAGCAAAAGCTGGCTTTTATACTTGAAGATAAGCAGCACCATACCTGCTACAGTTATTTCCTCGACCATTAAAGAATTAAAAGAACATCTAGGTTATTTAAACTATTTAGATATTATCCCGCTGCCTGATGAACCCTCAGTTAAAATAAAAGCAATTATGGAATACAAAGAAGAGGAGCTAGCCTCCTTTTTTTGGGGGCAGGATACCTTCAAAAATATTATCTGGAAGGTTGAAGGCGAGCGGCTGGACTTAATAGCTAAAGATGCGGAATCATTTAATTATATTATCAAAAATGAAGTTTGTAATCGTTTAGCATACTGGTTTTGGGAGCAATACAGCCTGAGAGTTCTGGTAAGAGTTCTGGCGACAAATATTACGGAAAAAACACCAATAAACCTAGCTATTGTTGGGGGAGCAGCTCAACTTCTGGAAAAAAAAGACTATGTCAAGGTTCCCAGGCACCCAGGAAAAAAAGAAAGCCGCAAGAAAGATTTGGATCAGCAGGAAATAATTCGTTTATCAGATATTCAAGAAGGATTAAAAAATATAGCCGTAGAAGGCGAAATATGGAAAAAAGAAATAAACAGTATCCGTGGAGACAGATATGTTATATGCTACTATTTAACCGATTATAGTGATAGTCTGCTTATAAAAACATTTGTAGATAAATTAGAAGATGACCAAATTAAAATAGGTGATTTTATTAGAGCCTGTGGTAATTTACGCTACGATGATATTGCTCGCGAGCTGGTTTTATTTTTAGATAGTTATAAAATTATTGAAAAAAAGGTTAGAGTTGATGAAGCCGTACAAAAACGGATTGAATTACATGCTCATACCAGAATGAGCGCTATGGATGGATTATGTGATATTACTGCTCTAATTAAAAGGGCTGCAGATTGGCAACATCCGGCAATTGCTATAACTGATCATGGCTGTGTCCAGGCTTTTCCTGAAGCTTACCAAGCTTCCCTTAAATATAAGATTAAGGTTATCTACGGAGTAGAAGGTTACCTTATTGAAAATGATAAAAAAAGCCCTTCATATCATATCATTTTATTAGCCCGCAATCTAAATGGTTTAAAAAATCTGTATAGCTTGATAAGTATATCCTATTTGGAATATTTTTATCGCCATCCTCGTATTCCCCGCCAAATTCTGGAACAACACCGGGATGGGATCCTCGTTGGAACTGCGTGTGAGGCGGGAGAATTATATCAGGCAATCCTGAGTGGAAGCAGTGAACAGGAATTAGAAAGAATAGCTCAATTTTATGATTATCTGGAGATACAACCTTTAGATAATAACAGCTTTTTAGTCCGGGAAGGAAAAGTTAAAGATGAAAGTGAATTGCAACAGATAAATCGGCGTATTGTGGAACTAGGTATAAGGTTGCATAAACCGGTAGTAGCTACCGGAGATGTTCATTTCTTAGACCCCCAGGATGAAATTTACCGTAAAATTATTCAGTCCGGCCAAGGATATGATGATGCCGAAATTCAAGCCCCCTTATATTTTAAGACTACTTCGGAAATGCTTAAAGAGTATTCCTATCTGGGGGAAGATATTGCCCATCAGGTAGTTATTGATAATCCTGCCTTGATTAATGAAATGGTAGAAAATATACAACCGGTTCCAGATGGTTTCTATCCGCCTAAAATTGATTCAGCCCAGGAAGAAGTTATAAAGTTAACCTGGGAGGGGGCTTATACTCGTTACGGTAAAGAGATGCCCCTAGAAATAAAATCCAGGATTGAACGAGAGCTTGATTCAATTACCCGCCATGGATTCAGTGTACTTTATCTTATTGCTCATAAATTAG
>ENA-OWOZ01000588-OWOZ01000588.1-bioreactor-metagenome-genome-assembly--contig:-NODE-588-length-43671-cov-4.644469_pt1 | contig 43671 bp, 38 predicted proteins | sample MGYA00238140_ERZ651804 | MGnify/ENA primary metagenome ERZ651804 (study PRJEB26910, sample SAMN07631232) | bioreactor metagenome | isolation source: Switchgrass digestor | place: USA: Dartmouth...
CTGGTTTATTATTACTAATTCTTGCCAGAAAGGAGTTGTCTTAATATTTCTCATACACAAAATTTATTACATTCTCAGAAAATCGGCATAACCCGGTTTTCTTTTGACTTTCATATATTTCTATTGATTTTTTATATTTTATTTATATATCTACATCTATTTATAATACTACGCCATCTTTGAAAATGGATATTTCCCTGTATCCGTTAATTTCGTTCTTTGTCTTTATTTCACCCGATGCAACCTTCAGCACAAATTCAAAGAACTCACTGCTTAGAGTATTCATATCTTTGCCCTCCAGCAGCTGACCTGCATTGAAATCAATCCAGGATTTTTTCTTTTCGTATAACGCAGTGTTTGTTGATACTTTAACAGTAGGAACAGGCGCTCCAAGGGGTGTACCCCTTCCTGTCGTAAAGAGAATTATATGTGCCCCTGCCGCAGTTAACGCAGTTGCAGCCACAATATCATTACCTGGCCCTTTTAATAAATTCAGTCCGGGTACTGCAACTTTTTCACCATAATCCAGTACATCTACGACTCTGCTGGTACCGCCTTTTTGCGTGCATCCCAGTGATTTTTCCTCAAGGGTTGATATACCACCTTTTTTATTTCCCGGCGAAGGGTTCTCATATATTACCTGGTCATGTTTTATATAATACTCTTTAAAGCTGTTAATTAAATTTACGGTTTTATTGAATATTTCCTCATCTATACAATGATTCATAAGAATCGTTTCAGCGCCGAACATTTCAGGAACCTCTGTAAGTATGGATGTTCCTCCGTGTTCTATAAGAATATCCGAAAACTTTCCTACAAGCGGGTTTGCAGTAATACCCGAAAATGCGTCGGATCCTCCGCATTTTAATCCGACTATCAGCTTTGATACAGGACATTTTTCTCTTTTAAATGCAGAAGCATACTCGGAAAGCTCCTCAAGTATAGCAAGCCCCGCTTCGATTTCATCTTCTACATCCTGGCTGTTTAGGAATTTTACCCTTTTTTCATTATAATCACCGAGTACATTTTTAAACTCGCTGATGTTGTTATTTTCACAGCCAAGTCCTAAAACAAGCACTCCGGCTGCATTCGGATGTTTTACCAAACCTGCAAGTATCTTCTGTGTGTTTTTATGGTCCTCACCAAGCTGTGAACATCCAAATGGATGAGTATAACAGAAAACTCCGTCTGTTTTGTCTCCGAATCTCTTATTAGCTTCCCTTGCAAGAATTTCAGCTGTTTTGTTCACACAACCTACAGTCGGTATTATCCATATTTCATTTCTAACACCGACTTCTCCGTTCTCCCTCACATAACCCATAAATTCTGCTTCTTTACGCGCCTTCTCAGTGTATGGTTCAGGCTCATAAGTATATTCCAGCAAACCTTTTAGGTTAGTTTTTATATTATGAGTATGAACATATTCTCCGGCGCTTATGTGCCTTGTGGCATGTCCGATGGGAAAACCGTATTTTATTACGTTTTCCCCTTCTTCTATGCTCTTAAAAGCAATTTTATGGCCTTTGTCTATATCTTCTGCAGCTGTCAAAGTATAATCACCGAGAGTTAAAACTTCACCTTTCTTAATATCGAACAGAGTTACAGCTACATTATCCTTTTCATTTATCTTTATAAGTTTTTCGCCCTTTACCATAGAATCAACCTTTCATTTTATCAAATTATCCCCTGGTGACTTTTTCTAGTACTTCTCCTATACCTTTTGTCTGAATTTCATACAGGTAATTTGTCACTGCCTCTGTCAATCCGCTTACTTCATTTAGATCCTGGCCCCACATATTTGCTTTTGATAATACCGTTTCAACCAAAGTTTGCACTGAATCCCTAGTACCATCGTATTTTGACCACAATGACTTAAACATTTCAAGTACAGGCATATCATCTGTTATATTATAAGGTTCTCCGTTCCTGTCCCCTATCAGTGAAACTTCCTTAATTTCGCTTCCCTTGTAGAAAGCCATAAGGGCTGCAAGTGAGAATGTGAGCACTTCAGGAAGCTTGCCCGTCTTTTCCTTATATCCGAGGAGTGACGGAAGTACTCTTGCCTTGAATTTTGATGTTGAATTAAGGGATATACTTAAAAGCATATGTCTTATATATGGGTTTTCAAATCTTTCCAATACGTCATTTGCAAACTTCTCTAATTCGTCTTTAGGAAGATTTAATGTAGGTATTATTTCTTCAAATATACCTTTCTTCATATAAGCTGATATTAATTCATCATCCATACATTCTTTTACTGTGTTTTTGCCATAAAGATATGCGGCAAGAACTGTCATCGTATGTGCGCCGTTTAATATACGTACCTTTCTGTCTCTGTACGGTGTCATATTATCTGTCCAGATAACATTCAGCCCTGCTTTTGTAAAAGGAAGCTCTTCAGCTAACTTTTTGTCACCTTCAATTACCCACAGGTGGAATATTTCAGCTGTGTCTACAAGGTTGTCCTCATAGCCAAATGCTTTTGTAAGCTCCTGAATTTCATCTCTTGGATATCCTGTAACAACTCTGTCAACCAAACTGTTGAGGAAGTAATTGTGTTTCTCCAGCCATTCTATGAAAGCAGGTTCCAGTTTCCATTCACCAGCAAGTCTGAACACAATCTTTTTCAGATTATCACCATTGCGCTCTATAAGCTCGCAGGGTATAATTATCATACCTTTGGAAGGATCACCGTTAAATGCCTGATATCTTTTATACAAAAACGCAGTAAGCTTGCCAGGGTATGATTTTTGTGGCTTATCATCTATTGTATCTGTGGGGTCATAAGCAATTCCTGCTTCCGTCGTATTGGATATTATTACCCTGAGGTCAGGATTGGAAGCGCACTTGATGTATTCCTCATATTCCGTATAAGGATTTATGCCTCTGCTGATACTTGTAATTATGCTTTTTTCTTCAACGCGTTTTCCGTTCTGGATTCCTCTTAAAAGCAATGTATAAGCGCCATCCTGATCATTCAGCATATTTACCATTCCATGCTGAATCGGCTGTACTACTACTACTTTACCGTCAAAAAGATCTTTATTTATAAGTTTGTCAAACATCCAGTCGACAAAACCTCTTAAAAATCCTCCTTCTCCGAATTGGAGAACTTTTTCGGGCAATTCCTTCACCTTTCCGACATTTATGTCTTCAGGAAATTTATAGCCGCTTTTTAGCAATTCTTTGTTCAATCTTGCCATTTTTACTGCCTCCTATATATTATAGTTTTATAGTTCATGTTTTTTGTTAGTAGTTCGCAGCTGTATCTAATATTCAAAACTCCGAACCCTGAACTCTTAAGTATTAGCATTAATCGTCAACTCATGGGTCTTTTAATATACAATATATAATTTTAAACTAATATGCAGATGTATTCAATTATTTTTTATAATACTGACATTTTTTATGTGTTTATTAAAACACAGCTTATAAATTCATAAGTAAAGTGTATTTTAAGTATTTCATAAAAAAAGCCCGGATGTACCGGACTCTTTTATTGTAAAAATTTTCTTGCTATTTGATTGACTATTTTACCGTCAGCCCTTCCCTTTACTTTCGGCAGTACTGCTTGCATTACCTTGCCGATATCCCTTGCTGAAGATGCACCCGTTTCTTTAATTGCGCTTTTTACTATTTCCTCTATTTCATTTTCGCTCAACTGTTCGGGAAGGTATTTCAATAAAATATTTATCTCTTTGTTTAACTTGTCTATTAAGTCCTGCCTTCCACTTCTTTCAAAGTCAGGCAAAGCATCTTTCTTTGACTTTATTTCCTTGGCAATTACTTCAATTACACCATCATCGTCAAGGGAGACTTTTTTGTCTTTTTCAATCTGAAGGACTGCGGCTCTTACCATCTGAATAGTATCCTTTGTGATATCATCCTTTTCTTTCATCGCAGTCTTCATATCTTGAAGAAGCGTTTCTTTAAGGGACATAAAATTCCCTCCCTTATTTAAATTTTCTTTTACGAGCAGCTTCAGATTTCTTTTTCCTTCTTACACTTGGCTTCTCGTAATGCTCTCTTTTCCTGACTTCCGCTAATACGCCGGATTTTGCGCATTGTCTCTTGAATCTTTTAAGAGCACTATCAAGGGACTCATTTTCTTTTAATCTAACTTCAGACACGTACTTCCCTCCCTCCGATGATAGCAATTGTGCCGGGAATAAGCTACAATTCTTGCAAATTCACTGAATAAATTAAGCTAAATACAGCACATAGTATATTATATATTAATTCTTGAAATCGTGTCAATACAATGTTGTTCACCTACAGGAATATTATGTAGATATAGATTAATTATACTATTTTTTCTCCCAGGCTCACTCCGCCTATTAAATGATAATGCAAGTGCTTAACTGTCTGTCCTGCATCTTCTCCGCAGTTATTTATCAACCTGTATCCTTTTTCAGCAATACCCATCAGTTCTGCGACTTTTTTAGCTGCCAGGTGTATTTTAACCAAAATATCCCCATTTTCTTCTGTAATATCCTGTATACTTGGTATATGCTGTCTGGGAACAATAAGCACATGTACCGGAGCAACAGGATTAATGTCTTTGAAGGCTATTACATGTTCATCTTCGTATACCATCTCCGATGGTATTTTTTTGTCGCGTATCATGCAGAAAATGCAATCAGCCATGGTTTTATCATCCTTTCTTTTTAGTTTTATATTTACATTTTTATTATTTAAATTTTATAGTCATTATTATAATACTTATATAAGTATTTCCTATTTCATCGCATATTGTCTTGCAGAAATTTTTAAGAATCTTTTAATTCCTGTCATCCTCATTAGTGCCTCCGAGCGTTCTGTCAGAAACCAGTTCTTGGCTGTTTATACTAAGGTTAGTGGTACACTTTTCTGCTAACGTGAGTCATCCTCGCTGAGAAATGTCCCATTTTGAAAAGCGGCTTTTTCTCCGATTTTGGCCGGTCAAAAGCAGAAAAGCTACTAAGGCACAGGGTAAAACAGCCAGAAAACAAAATATCTGGCAACCACAACAGTAAAACAATAAAAACGTATCAAAATACTTTGAGTAAATGAAAGATAATCATAAACACAGATAGTCATATCTGTGTTTATGATGTAATTAATCTTCATTATTTTAATTGTCCTTCAACAATCTTAACAGATGTCTCTAATGCTTCGTTCAGTTTGGACACATCCTTGCCTCCGGCCTGTGCCATATCAGGGCGTCCGCCTCCGCCTCCGCCTGCAATTTTGGCTATTTCTCTGATTATATTGCCGGAATGGATTCCTTTTTCAACAAGGTCCTTTGTGGCTGTAACTACAAGCCCTACTTTTCCGTCATGACCCGTACCTAAAACAACAACGCATGATCCTGCTTTGTTCTTTATCATATCAGCGGAATTTCTAAGCCCGTCCATATCCAACTGGTCAAAGCGCGCTTTTATTAACTTGATGCCTTTTATTTCAATAGCACTGTTTATTACTTCGTCCAGCATTCCGCTGATCATTTTGCTTTTAAGCGTTTCTATCTCTTTTTGCATATTCTTAATTTCTGAATTCATTGCATCGATTCTCCTTGCACAATCCTGCGGATTTGCTTTTAGTAATGATGCAATTTCATTCAGTATATTTTCCTTTTCATTCATGTACTTAATAGCTGCCGCACCTGTTACAGCTTCAATCCTTCGTACTCCAGCTGCAACTCCGCTTTCACTTATTATCTTAATAAAGCCTGCCTGTGACGTTTTCTGCAGATGAGTTCCTCCGCACAGCTCCATACTATAATCATCGATTTTTACTACTCGTACTATGTCACCATACTTTTCATCAAACAATGCCATAGCGCCAAGTTTTTTCGCTTCATCTACAGGCATATGTTTTACATCAACTTCTAAATCTTCTAAGATCTTGTTGTTTACTTCAGCTTCGACTTTTTCCAGTTCTTCTTTTGTTACCGCTGAAAAATGCGTAAAGTCAAATCTTAGTCTGTCAGGTTCAACGAGAGAACCTGCCTGATTTACATGATTTCCGAGAGTATTTCTTAAAGCTTTCTGCAAAAGATGTGTAGCTGTATGGTTTCTTGCAATTGCTTTTCTTCTGGCTGCGTCGATTTCAGCATACACTTCTGAATTATTTTCAATTATACCTTGTTCTACAATACCTATATGCAGGAACTTACCGTCAGCAGCTTTTTTTGTATCCTGTACTTTAATAAGCCCGTGCTGTGCCTTTAATATGCCTGTATCGCCTATCTGACCTCCGCTTTCTGCATAGAAAGGAGTCTTATCCAATATAACGGTTACATTGTCACCTTCCTGTGCGTTTTCCGAAAGTTCGCCGTCCTTAATTATATACATAACCTTTGCTTTACTGCTAAGATATTCGTATCCTACAAATTCTGTTTTTATGCTTTTATCAAGTTTTGTAAATATGCTGTCAGCCCATGCTGAACCGCCTTTGCTTTTTAAAGCTTCTCTTGCCTTGTTTTTCTGCTCTTCCATCTCTTTTTTGAAGCCTTCCTCATCTACCTTCAGATTATTTTCATCTGCTATTTCCCTGGTTAGATCAAGAGGGAATCCATAAGTATCGTGAAGCTTGAAAGCCATACTTCCTGAGATTACATTTTCATTTTTAGCTTTTGTTTCTGCAATAAATTCATTTAAAATTTCCAATCCCTGATCGACTGTTGATTCAAACCTTTCTTCTTCTATCCTTATAATTTTCTGTATATAATCCGCTTTTTCTGCAAGTTCAGGATACGCTTCCCTAGATTCATTTATTACTACCTTGGCTACATCACATAGAAACGGCTTTTTAAGTCCGAGCAAACGTCCATGACGGGCAGCACGCCTTAAAAGACGTCTTAAAACATAGCCCCTTCCCTCATTTGAAGGCAGAACCCCATCACAAACCATCATAGTTGTGCTTCTTATATGATCGGTAATTACCCTGATAGATATATCTTGCTTTTCATTTTCGCCATATTTAACATTAGTTATTTTACATATATAATCTAATATATTCCGTATTGTATCAACCTCAAACAGATTGTCGACATCCTGCATTATACATGCAAGCCTTTCAAGCCCCATGCCTGTATCTATATTTGGATGGGCCAGCCTTGTATAATTTCCTTCCTCATCTCTGTTGAATTGCGTGAATACCAAATTCCAAAACTCAATAAACCTGTCACAGTCGCAGCCTACTTTACAGTCAGGTTTGCCGCAGCCTTTATCAGCGCCTCTGTCAAAATAAATTTCCGAACAAGGCCCGCACGGTCCTGTACCATGTTCCCAGAAATTATCTTCCTTACCCATGCGTATTATTCTGTCTTCAGGCAAACCCACTACTTTATTCCATATTTCATATGCTTCGTCATCTTCCTTATAGACAGATACATATAAGCGGTCAACCGGTATTTTCAGGTCTTCAGTTACAAACTCCCATGCCCATGGTATGACTTCATTTTTAAAATAATCGCCAAAGGAAAAGTTGCCCAGCATTTCAAAAAAGGTACCGTGCCTCGCAGTCTTTCCTACATTCTCTATGTCAGGTGTCCTTATACATTTCTGACAGGTCGTTACCCTTTTCCTGGGAGGCTCTGCCTCACCTGTAAAATAAGGTTTTAAAGGAGCCATTCCAGAATTAATAAGCAAAAGGCTGGGGTCATTTTTAGGAATTAAAGAAAAACTCGGAAGTCTCAGATGACCTTTGCTCTCAAAAAATTTCAGATATCTTTCTCTCAATTCATTTAATCCTAGTTTTTGCATAAATATCTTCTCCCATTATTTTATTGCATTTGATTTAATACAATATTGCGCTTTATGCTATATTTTATTTTCATATCCTGTTTTTTTCTGTTTTATACTTAATGATTATTTTAATGTCCTATTAAAATTACGTTTACTCACAGCGCTCAGCTTTACCATTAAAAATGCCGTTTATCTGTCTTTCAACCAAAAAACTCTCATCCCCAAATCAGGGACGAGAGTATATTCACGCGTTACCACCCTTATTCCCTGTTTAACGAAAATATTGTATCAATATGCAACATTCATTAAACAAAGGCTCTCAATGCTTTAACGCAGCAGACGTCAGACCTTTTTACCGGCCTGAAGTTCCAGGACTGCTTCATTCCAACGGCATCCAAAAGCTTGCACCATCCGCTTTCTCTCTTCAGGATATGCTCATTTGGAACTACTTCTTCCCTTCATTACTTTTGACATTATTTATAAAAATAATTATATATAAGCACAATATTGGTGTCAAGGCAGTATCTAAATTCAATTTTCAACTTTCATCACATTTCGATTTTTCATGAATTTTTTTGATAAAAAAAGACATACTAATTGTGCAAAGGTTTAAAGAATATAAAAAATATACTTTTTTAACTGGAGAGATACATTTGCTTAAATACAGTGAGGTTATCGGTTTACCTGTTATATGCATAACAACAGGGAAAAAGCTAGGTGTGGTTAATGACATTACTATCGACAAAAGTTCAAGAAAAATTGAAGCAATTATTATAGAAAATAAAAAAAATGATTTCAGCAAAAAAGCTATTTTACTTGATGATATAGAAAATATAGGCTCAGATGCCGTCATCGCAAGCAAGAATTATAAGCTTAGCAGTACTAAAGACTTAAAGGGTATGCCTTTTATTAACATGAAAGACAGAGCCGGTATTTACGGCCTTAAAGTATTCAGTAAAACAGGCAGAGATATGGGCATTGTTAAAGACGTTTTATTTGATCCTAAAACTTCATTGGTAGAAGTAGTAGTATTATCCGACGGTTTACTGAGCGATCTAATAAGAGGCAGAAATATACTTCCACTTTTTGGGCATGTTGAATTCAGCGATGAAAGCCTTCTTGTTGACAGTGAAGCAGTGTCTGAAATATCAAATACAGGTGGAGGTTTACTTAATAGATTAAAAGAAAATAATGAAAGGAATGATACTTATTGAACAGTCGTTTTGCAAAAGGTTTAATAATTGGTAGTGTCATAGGAGCATCAGTAGGCATGATTTCAAACAGCAACATGCTGAAAGGCAGAAATAGAAGACGAATGATAAAAAGCGGTAGAAATATGTTAAAAAAATCCAGTGATGTTATAAGCGATGTTATCGATTTATTCCGATAGGCCGTTATTGGCTCATACACTCAATATCCTCTCAAAAGACCGGAACAACCGGTCTTTATTTATTACAAACCTATACCTGGAGATGTTAAAGGGAATATGATTAGAAAAAAGGTATATCTTTATGCTCTTTTATCCTTTTTATTTTTAATTGCTGCTTGGTTTGTTTATCACTTCAGATATAAAATTGCCAGAATACTGATTCCATTCCTGGTCGCTGTAGTTATTTCATATGTATTGCATCCGCTTATCATAAGATTGGAAAAAAGAAAAATAAAGCGGCAAAATGCGATACTAATGCTGTATTTTATATTTGCTGTAATTTTAATAGCTATAATAGTTTTTTTAGTTCCGGAATTTCTAACAAGCACCAGAGAATTAGCCAATACATTGCCTGAAATTATATCAAATTTCAGGAATACTACTAATAATTTATTCAGAATCATACAAGGCAGCAAATGGCCCGAAGACATAAAGAACAACTTTTTTTCCGAACTTCATAATATATCTGATTCATTTCAAAAACACATGGTGGCATACCTTAAGAATTTCTTGCTTAATTTCTTTAAAACCGTACCAATGATATTTGACTTTATACTTTCCATGATAATAGCGTATTATATTTTAAAAGACGCTGATTTATTTCGCGAGTCTTTTCTCTGCCTTGCACCAAGGAAGTGGAGAAATGCAATATTGTCTACATGCCGGGAAATTAATGAGATACTCTCCAATTTTATTCAGGGCCAGCTGCTGACTGCATTAATTGTAGGACTTTTGGAAACCATAGGATTAATGATACTAAAGGTTAAATATCCTCTTGTTTTGGGCTTAATAGGAGGTATAGCAAATATAATACCTTACTTCGGCCCTTTTATAGGAGCTATTCCTTCTGTTGCAATTGCTCTGACAGATTCCCTTTCCAAGGCAGGATGGACCATACTGGTATTTGTAGCAATCCAGCAGATTGACAACAATTTTTTAACTCCAAAAATTATTGAGGGACGGCTCGGTTTGCATCCGATTACGACAATGCTCGCAGTACTTGCCGGAGGCGAATTTTTCGGAATTTTAGGAATGCTTTTGGCAGTGCCTGTCGTGGCTATTTTCAAAGTTATATTTAAAAATATAATAGAAGCAATAGTGTAGTATTAATCTTCATTATCTGTCTACTAAGCTCAGTTAATCCGTTGTGCCAGTTGTTTTGTGGAATAAACTTTGTGGAGATGCCTTAGAACCTGTTAATCCAAGCCTAAGTTAAGAAAATTCACTGTTTGAGCAGAATAATAACCTATGATTAAATTAAAATTATTCTGCGAGTTTGAATTCGTAGCAGCTGAATTTACAAGGTCTCATCATCGCAACTCGGTTTTCCTGAACAAAATCAACTGGCACGCAAGTTAAAGTATTATTATATTTTCGTAATAAACCTGTCCATCAGGGTATGTCCTTCTTCTATGAATATTCCGGTTTTTTCGGCATTAAACTCGTCATAAGCCTGTATACCAGAATCTTTTGCCTTTGTTTTTTGAAAAATAATATATGGTACTGGTTCAGGTGAATGGGTTCTTATTTCTAAAGGAGTTGCATGGTCAGGCAATACCATTATTTTAAAATCCTCATATTTCGAAAGATGCTTCAAAACAGGTCCAATTATGAATTCATCTATCATTTCAATTGCTTTGACTTTGTTGTCAAATTCATATCTATGGCCGCATTCATCAGGTGCTTCAATATGAATATATACAAAATCACTCCCGTTTTCCAGTTCTTTTATGGCTGCCTCCGCTTTCCCTGAATAATTGGTGTCTATATTTCCTGTTGCACCTTCCACATCTATCGATTTAAGCCCTGAACAGGCTGCAATACCCTTTATCAAATCAACTGCAGATATCACCGAACCTTTTATACTATATTTTTCATAAAACGATGATAACTGAGGTTTTCTTCCCTGTCCCCATAACCATATTGAATTGGCAGGCTTTAATCCTCTCTCAATCCTTTTAATATTAACAGGATGGTTTTTTAGAATGTCAACGCTTTTTTTCATCATTTCCAGCAACAATTCTGAGTCTTTACCTCGCGGGATATAGTCACTTATACACCTGCCTGTAATGTCATGAGGAGGAGTCAGCTGAAAACCTTCAGGTGAGTTTTTCCATATCATGCAGTGCCTGTAACTTATTCCCGGATAGTATTTAATAATATCATTGCCTAAATGCTTGTCTATCTCCTTTATGAGCTGTTCTGATTCCTGGGTTGTTATTTCATCTGAACTGTAATCTATCATCCTTTTATTTTCATAAGGTTCATCCTCTGAGAGATTAACCAGGTTACATCTGAAAGCCATATCTGACTTGCCCATGTTAATTCCCATTGATGCCGCTTCTAAAGGTGATCTCCCTGTATGGTACAGCCTTGGGTCATAGCCAAGAACTGATAAATTAGCAACGTCACTGCCTGTTGAAAATCCGTCAGGTATTGTTTTTACTTTGCCGATTTCTCCGTTTCTTGCAAGATAATCCATATTGGGCTTTTTTGCTCTCTGCAGCGGAGTTTTGTTTCCAAGTTCAGGAACCGGTCTGTCTGCCATGCCATCGCCCAATATTACAACATATTTCATATGTACCAATCCTTTGCTGTTTTTTTGTCTATCCCATTACTCAATTTATTATAACAAAACTGTTTTTGTTTTAAAATAGAAGTATTTTTGATTTTAAAAACAGCAAAGTTACTTTTTTATATATTGAACCATAAACAAAAAAAAACCTACCAACCGGTAGGTTCAAATAAATTGAATGAAGTGTGAGCCATATTCCTGATCATGTAACAATCATATAATATTTCCCAAAAAAAATCAACAGCAATTTATATTGAACAACTGAACTAAATTTTTGTTCTTATTCTGTCAAATCTACCGACCAAATTCCACATCGGAGCATTACTATCAATCCTTCTAAAGGATTTTACCCTAATCTTTGATTGTACTCCGGGCTTCATACATGCTGAAACAGCTGCTGTAAGTACTGCTATAAGCTCGTCTTCCGGCAAATCGCTGCTTGATCTCATATTTGCTATTGCTGAATCGTCTTTTTCCAACACATTATTGTCATTTTGTATATTTAATTTATTACTTTCTTTGCTGTTATTTTTACCCACGATTATTTTAATCAAAAAAATAACTGCCGCTAATATAAGGATATAAATTAGTACGGTTAATGCTATATTGTCACTTATAATCATTAGTACCCCTCCAAAGGAATTTTTCTCTCATGAAAAATTTATCATAACGTTTTCATACAGTCAACCAGATAAAGTTTTTATGTAACCGATATTTATTTAACTTTCCTATTTAAAACAATCAGTACAATAGATAATTTAGAATTTATATTGAATTTCTATTACTAAATCCCATTTATCCTTAAATTCATCAATTTTATCGTTAATACCTCCAAAATCCCTTCCTTTCATGTCATTGATTTCATAAACTATAATCTTGTCAATTAAGCATTTAATTATGCTTCCGGTAAGAATCCCATTTTCTATATATTCTCTGGCTTTATTTATTAATTCATATGCAGTTTCCTGCTTGCTATCTTTTTTATTATTTTGTTCTAAGAAATTCCGCAATATCCTTATCTCATTTTCTATATTTTTATTAATTCTGCTAAATAAATCAAAGGTTATTTTATTTTCAAGCATATCCATATAAAGCATTTCTTGCTGCTTTTCTTTTCTTTTCAGCCTAGATCGGCATTCTGAAAGATATTTATCTTTGTCTTTTATCTCAATAAAATAGCCTGTTAATTTGTCCTCAACCTCGGATATTAGCTTTTCGTTTTTAAAAAAGCATAATATATCTTGTTTTACTGCTTCATTAATATCGCTTTCTCTTACAAAATGGCTTTTACACGCGACCGCCCCGTTTTTAGCATACTTGCTGCAAATATATCCCATGGGCCTTCCTTTTCTCTTTCTTGCGTACATGAGCATTCCGCAATTGCCACAGAACATTACTCCGCTGTAAGTATGCCTCATATAATTAATAGGGTCTTTATGTCTTTTACTCATTCTGATTTGATTTACTCTATCAAATATTTCTCTGCTTATTATAGCGGGATGAGTGTTTTCAGTTATCGTCCATTTTTCCTGAGGCAGACGCCGGGTCTTTTTGCTTTTAAAATTTATTTTTTCACTTATACCCTGTACAGTATCTCCGATATATACTCTGTTTTCCAGTATTCTCTTAACCGTTACGGGATTCCATCTCCCGCTTATGTTTCTTCCTGAATTCCCCGGAGGACTATATCCAAGCTTGTCAAGATATCTTGCTATTGCCGCATATCCCATACCTTCTATATAACATTTATATATCTGCCTTATTACAGGCGCCTGGGTCTCATCAATAACCAAAACATTCTTCTTTATCTGGGATTTTTTATATCCATATGGAGCAGTCCCTATATACTCACCGTTTTTAATTTTAAATTTCAAACTGGCACGTGTTTTTCTGGAAATATCACGAACATATCGTTCGTTATACCATGTATCAATGCCTACGGTATCATTATCACGCAAACTGTCAAATTTACCGTCATAGGTAATCACTCTTACTCCGTGTTCTTCAAAATAATCAAGCAATTCAAGCGTGCGTGCGTTATTTCGCCCAAGCCTTGATAAATCCTTAATCAATACAATATCAATAAGATTATTTTCAACATCCCTTTTCAGTTTATTAAGCCCGTATCTATCAAATTCAGTACCTGAAACATTATTATCTATATATACGGATTCAACAACACCCAAATCATTACTCTCAGCATAATTAATCAGCAAGTCTCTTTGAGTTTCGATTGTTTCTACATTTTCGCCGTAATCATCACGGCTTTCACGCACATATATGCCTATCCTGAGCATCTTATGAGCCTGCCTTTCGATGCCTTGTCTATTGTTTGCTGTCATACGTTTCGCGCTTTGCGTTTTCATTTATTTCTTTTATTATCCTGAACATGACTTCACTTGCAGGCTGTTTTCCCAGATGTTTTCGAAGTATGGCTACTTTTCTTTTATTATTTTTCATGTTCAGCACCTGCAAAAATTACTGCCTGGTAAAAATTATATGAATTGATCGCATAGTTTAAAATTTGTCCTTTTAACATAAACTACATTAGCTGTTGAGTTCTGCTTCCAATAAATCAATTAATTTATAAGACACTTGATTACAAATCAGTTGGTTCTATACCGAATAATATAGTATAATTATTTGTAATAAAAATTAAACTGAGAGAGGTACGATATGGAAAGAAAATTGCCTTACAGTTTGACTGATTTTCTTAAAAACGCCTGCAGCGACATGGACGACGGCTACGAGTATTCCTCTGAATTAAACAGAATTCTGAATTCAGACGATTGCCAAAGGGTGCTCACCCCTGTAGAAATCGACAAGTTGAGGGAATTTTCTGATATAGTACGTAAAAACATAGGGGAATTTAACAATTATACAAAAGAACGAATCAAAGAACTTGAAACAGAAATTTTCGGAGCAGGAGGAATAAACCGGTACCTCGGCATATCCGAAGACCCTCCTCATAAAACTGTATGGAATTTGTTCAAATAATATTATAGGGATAGCCCTTCATACTGTAAACTGGGACTATCCCTGTCTTACTATTTAAATTCATTGGCAACAGGCTGCTTTACCTGCTTAGACACCCGGCCTGTAAAAAAGTATTTCAATTCAAATATACCCCATGAACACTGTATGTACTTACCGTTTATTATCCTGCTCACAAGTGTTTCATGCATATTCAGCCTTTGCGCAATTATCTCCAGTGAAAGGGGCTTTAAGTTTTTAATACCTTCATCAAAAAACTCATACTGATTATCAATAATATATTCTGCAATATTTTTCATTATATTTTTGCGATATTCTATACATTTTATAAGATTGGCAGCATTTTGAATCTTTGCTTTTATATAGTTCCTTGTATCTTCACTTATATCTCTGTTTATAATTCTCCTGTAATATTTATTAATATGTACTACAGGCAAAGCTTCTTCATTAACATATGCCTCATACTTTCCGGATGCTTTTCTTACTATAATATCAGGTATTATATATTTTACACTTTCATTATTAATAAATGACCTTCCGGGCTTTGGTTCAAGTTTTTTTATTATTTCAAAGATTTCTTTAACCCTTTCGGCCTTAACCTGTGCCTTCTCGGAAATATATTCTATATTACCGTCTGCCAGTTCATCGAGATAATTATTAACGATCTTTTCTATATCACTGTCACACTCATTATTCTGTTTCAATTGAATAATAAGGCATTCCTTTAAATCCCTTGCGCAAACGCCGGGAGGATCAAAAGACTGTAATTCTTTCAATATGCTTAGCAATTTTGCTTCAGATATTTCCAGGTAATCAGCCGCTTTTTTTGTATCGGTTATAAAGTATCCGTTTTCATCAGTATTATCTATTATGTATTCCCCAATATCAATATCTGTTTTGGGTAATTTGGATGTGTGGAGCTGAAATAGCAGATGTTCTTTCAAAGAAAGCAAAGTTGCTTGTCTGCTGTTATCAATCAGGTTCTCATACATGCTTTTTTCATACGTATCAAAATCTCTCTGGTAAGTATCTTCACTTCCTGAATACATGCTGCAATCATCTTTTAAAAAATCGTATAAATAATCATCGTATGAGGTATTTTCTACTATTTCCAAAAGGGGGTTTTCTTCAAGCTGTTCTTCAATATATCTTGATAGTTGCTGAGTATTCATTTTCAGTATGTCAATAACTTGTTTCATTTGAGGGGTTAGCAATAGCTTCTGTGACTGTACAAGATCATAGTCGAAGCTGAAGTCCAATTCATTCACCTCTCTAAATTGCTACATATTATATTATATAATCCAAATTACCATTCTAGTATAAAGGACATATTCAATATTTCAGCAATTTAGAGATTTGTACAGGTATTATTTTATTATTCTGTTTTCTGTTATAATCATATCCATTTTTATATCATATTGGCTGACAGGTATATCTTCCATCAGCTGAATTTCATAACATATGCCGATTTTTATACAATTACTCCTGACTTTGCTGAGAAACCTGTCATAATAACCTGCTCCAAAGCCAAGCCTGTTTCTTTTCAAATCAAATGCAACTCCGGGCACAATAACCATGTCAATATACCGGGGATCGATTTCACGGATGTTTTCAGGCAGCGGTTCAAGTATGCCAAAGGTTCCTTTACTAAGGTCATTTTCTAAATTATATATCTCAGATGCAACTATTTCTGACTTTCTCTTATTTATACTTTCAGTGCAATTTTTATTTAGCTCTTCTTGTGTACAGCTAATTTTCTGAACCAGAGGTACAGCAATTCTCTTATTCTCGTTAAGGCACCTTTCAATAAATCCTTTGGTAATTACTTCATTTTTAAAATTTACATAGCACATAATAATATTTGATTCTTTATATGCTTCTGTCTGGTATATTTTATCTATTATAATGCTGCTTTTATTCTCAACTTCATCTTGATTCATGCTGTCTCTAAATTTTGAAACAGCTTCTCTTATTCGTTTTTTCATTATATTAATATTTTCCATATGCAAATCCGCTCACTTTATTTTGTACATAAACTGCTTTTTCATCTGAATATGAAAAAGCAGTTTATAATTTTACTCAAACATCATGCATTCAACATATTCGTCCATAAAGTCAGGCCTTGCTGATAATTCTATATATTTAATCATATTTTTTACTTTCTCAGCATTTGCCAGCATCTTTTCTGATAAGAGCACCTGTATTGAACCTATACCGGCTGCATTACCAATCGACTCAATTCTACCTTTAAGTTCACCGGGGTAAAGTCCTATAATAGCCGCGCTTTCAGTATCTATATAGCTGCCGAATCCTCCGGCAAGGTAAACCTTAGCTATATCCTTAATTTCAATTCCCGCTTCTTTAATAAGTATCCTTATTCCTGCAGCAACAGCAGCTTTAGCATTTTGAAGCTCTCTTACATCCTTCTGGGTTATCACAATATCATCATCACAATCACATTCTGTTCTTGATGCAATTAAAAATGAATTATTTCCGTCAGTAGTAACTACCCTTTCTGAATATTGTTTGGCGCTGTCGCTTTCAAGCTCATCATCGTCAAGTATACGGCCTGTTTCATCTATAATACCTGTTCTTATCATCTCTGCTACAGCATCAACTATTCCTGAGCCGCAGATTCCAATTGCTTTTTTATTGCCAATAGTCGTATACTTTATATCTGTATCAATCGTAACTTTATCAATAGCTCCCTGTATTCCGGCCACACCATTTCTGATATTAGCTCCTTCAAAAGCCGGTCCTGCTGCTGTAGAACAAGAGTACATCCAGTCTTTACATCCCAGTACAATTTCCCCGTTTGTTCCAAGGTCAATAAGCAGTGATATATCCTTATCTTCATGCATACCGCTTGCCAGAACGGCAGCTACTGTATCTCCTCCTACATAAGCTGATACAGATGGAAGTATTATAGCACTTCCTTGCTTATTAATATTAATTCCCAACTGTGATGCTCTTATGTGCTGCATTTCAGCAGTAACAGGAATGAATGGAGACACTGCCAGGGTTTTGCACGGCAACTTCATTAGAAAATGCAGCATTGTTGTATTTCCTGCAAATGCAGCAGCATAAATATTATCTGCTTCTATCCCGTTTCTATCGGTAAAATAACTTATCATGCCATTTATGCAGGTAATGACAAGAGCATTCAGCTCATCCAGAGCTTCCGGCGAAACCATTGTGCTGTTAATTCTCGAAATTACGTCTGCTCCGTAACTTTTCTGCGGATTAATACATGAATAGGTATCGATTTTTTTACCATTAATTAAATCTACAAGATACCCTGCTATTGTAGTAGTTCCAACATCCACTGCTATTCCATAAGCCTTACCTGATGTATCGCCTGCTTCAATACCTATAATGTTGTCCAAATATTTAACAGCAGTTATATTATAATCATTGTTTTCAAGTATTGCAGGCAGTGACCTCATAATGTCCGGTTTAACATCAGGACAAATACTTATTTTTTTACAGCATTCATTATTATTGAATAACTCATTAACTTTTTTCGTAATTTTTTCTGTAAACGCCTGTTGATCATTCAGGCTCGGTTTGCTTATTTCAAAATATGCTTTTTTTATAATAGGATCAATTTCAATTTTGTTTTCTTTGCCGGATACCATTATTGAAACATTATCATTTCTATCATTATTTATATCATCTAAAATAACGTTAATATCATCATATACAGCATTTCGACATGCAAGCCTGTATCCTTTTTTTAAGGCACTCTCTCCAAGCTTTTCCGCTTCCTGCGCAGTTAGTTCAGATGTTCTTCCTTCTATTTTAACCCTGCATTTTCCGCATGTTCCGTTTCCGGCACACGGACTGCTTATATTAACAGAATTATTTTGCAGCAACTTCAGAAGGTTTTCACCATGCTCAGCTGTAAATTCTCTCTTAACCCCATTATTTATAACAGTAACTGTATGCTTCATTTAAACCCCCACTTATTTTATCTTTATAAGATTTATTTATATTTTTATACCAAAAAGCTATCTAAGTCCCATCCGTTAAACTTTTCGCACCGGGGTTGTTATCAAGCCAACTGGCGCGGCTTCGTAAGTATATAATTAATAATTCTATTTTCTTCAACGGCTGCAGTATGAGCTTTTGAAAAGCTTCGTCAATACACTCGATAGAAAAACAGACGACGCGGTAAAAATGACACGATGTCATTTTTAGGCGCAACGGAACCACGGATGGTGACTTTGCGCCGACCGCCAAAGGAATGTTTTTCTATCGCTTAGTGTATTCGAAGGTTTTCACTGACCCGAAAGCCTCCGCGGCGAGTGAGCGGCGACTTTTCCGCCGATTCTGGTCGCTCAAAAGCGGCAAAACCCTAAAAACACAGAATTATTCAACTTTTTATACCTATTACATATCTGAAAGAATCTAAAGGCATTTCTGCCTTTCAACCCACATAAGCTCTATTTCTAAGCTCCCTGATAAATTCTGCAGTGTCCGTTGCACCAAAAATAGCAGAGCCGGAGACTATTACATTAGCACCTGCCTCAGTTACCTCATATATATTATCTAATCCAATACCACCGTCTACTTCTATATCGGTATTTAAGCCTCTGCTATCCATCATATCCCTAAGCTGCTTAATCTTAAAAGTCATATTATCTATATATTTTTGACCTCCATAACCAGGGTTTACTGTCATCAGTAAAATCATATCTGTCATTTCAAGTACCCAATCTACAGCAGACAATGGTGTTGCAGGATTAAGCGCAACTGATGCTTTCTTTCCCCTTTTCTTTATCCTGTCCAATGCTCGGTTGAGATGTATGCAGCTTTCCGCATGAACAGTTAGAATATCCGCACCTGCATCTATATAACTGTCAATATACTGATCAGGGTTAGAAATCATTAAATGTACGTCAAATTCCAAATCAGTCGTTTTTCTTAATGATTTTATAACGGGTATTCCAATCGTAATATTGGGCACAAAATGACCATCCATTACATCTATATGAATTATATCAGCTCCTGCAGCTTCCACTTTTTTTATTTCCGAACCAAGCTTTGAAAAATCTGCTGACAGTAATGATGGTGCAATTTTTATCATTTAATACTCCTTTACTTATTTTCTGTAAGTTTTGTTCTGTTTCAGTTGATTATATAATTGTGTATATCTACTATATCTTCCGTAATCAATAATTCCCTCATCCAGTGCTTCTTTTACCGCACACTGAGGTTCTTTTACATGGCTGCAGTATGAAAACCTGCAGTTATTTATATAATCGCAGAATTCATTGTAATGGAACTGCAGCTGTTCTGCATCCATATTCATTAAATCATATGAGCTGAAACCAGGGGTGTCGACAATATAAGTTTCCTCTGACATTTCAACAAGTTCTGCATGACGTGTGGTATGCCTTCCTCTTTTAATCTTTTCACTTACACTCCCGGTAGCCATGATGCTTTTCTTCATCAGCCTGTTCAATATTGTAGATTTTCCTACACCAGACTGTCCTGCGAATACGGTTGTTTTGCCCTTCAAAACCTTGTTTAAATCCTCATAGCCTTCTCCTGACAAAGAGTTTAACTTTACAACCTCATATCCGGCCTTTTCATAAGCTTCTTTTATTCGAGATGTACTATTTCCGTCATCAAGGTCAACCTTATTAATGCAAATAAATGCACTGATATCTTTTATGCTGGCTGATATTAACAGCTTGTCTAAAAGAAGAAGGTCAGGATCCGGGGACTTAACAGCAATAACAGCAGCTAACTGGTCTATGTTTGCAACAGCCGGTCTTATCAGAGAATTCCTTCGGTCTACTATCTCTTCAATAAAACCTGTAGACTTAGCTTCATCAGTAACAACAAAATTTACCATATCGCCCGGCAAGGGAATAATCTCGTTTTTACGAAATAATCCCCTTGCTTTGCATTCATACATTGTCATGCCGCTTTTTACATAATAAAATCCGCCGATTCCTTTTACTATTCTGCCTAACGGCAAATGCATTCCTCCCTGGATATTTTATTCCTCATACTGGTACACTTCCTGTATAAACGGTTCTCCGTCTATTTCTACGTATACTTCGGTATAACCGTCCTGCGGTATATCAAATGTCAACGGTAAAGGAAAATCATTCTTGTTTACCTTTTTATACGGATAAATAATTACAGGTTCCTTTGTATCTGAAGGCGTCACTCTTGCAAATACCGTTACAGTATCACTAGTGTTATCACTGTTTAATTCTATGTGTATTGTCTTACTCTGCACTTTTTTCGAATTCTCGTTTTCATTATTGTTCTTTGTAGTTGACTGCTTTGGAGGTGATGTCTTTGCAGGTTCTTCAAAGTATAAGTCTATTGCCGTATCCTCCTGTACCTGCTGACCTGCAGAAGGTTCCTGCTTTATAATCTTCAAGCCTGCACCCGGGCTAGACGGACTTAGATTTCCAACCTTTAGATTTTTGTTTGAAAGTATCTGCTTAGCTTGGTCGAGTGTCTTTCCTGTTAAATCAGGAACTTCTGTCATTTTAATTTCAGGGCCTTTACTCTTATAAATCTTTATTGAATCGCCGGCTTTTACTTCCGAATTTGCCTCAGGAACCGTACGTATTACCGTGTCTATAGGGAAATCGCTGAATTCTTCAATTACCTCTACTTTTAATTTATAATTGTCCCTAAGTTCGGCTTCAGCTATCTTATAATCCTTGCCTATATAACTTGGTACCAGTTTTTTCTCCGGACCTTTGCTTACATCAAATTTGATAGAATTGAATCCTCCGGGCTTTAACGGTTGTCCCGGTTTTATGCTTTGAGCCATAATAGTATTTTCTTTGAATTCGTCACTGTATTTCATATTAGGCTCATCAACAGTAATGCCTTTAGCTTCCAGTTCATCCCTTACTTCATTGAAATCCTTTCCTATGTAATTCTGTATAATTACTTCTTCAGTATTACTGGACTTTGCCGGCTTGTTAACCATATATATTGTAAGTATTACAAGTAAAGCAACAACTACAATTGATGCAGCTGTAGCAATCCATATAGTTTTTTTGCTGCTGTTAGGCGCGACATACTCATCTTCATTATTGATCTGTCTAATTGCTATATCATCTTCATATTCATCTATATCATTGTCAGTAATTGCCTGCATACGTTTTGTAGGATTTGCAATATAACTTTCTTCTACCACAAAATTGCCATAAGGATCCTTTATGCATCTGTACAAATCATTTAACATGCTTCTTGCTGTCTGATATCTTTGATCCTGTCCTTTTCTGATAGCTTTCATTATTATTGCATTTACTGCAGTAGGTATATATCTGTTAAGTTCAATTGGCTGTATAGGCACAGTCTGTATATGTTTTATAGCTATTGATACTGGAGTTTCGCCGTCAAAGGGCAACCTTCCCGTTACCATCTCATACATTGTTATACCCAGAGAATAAAGATCTGACTTTTCGTCGGTGTAACCGCCTCTTGCCTGTTCAGGCGAGAAATAATGCACCGAACCTATTGTACTGCCTGCCATGGTAATAGTTGATGACGATACGGCTCTTGCTATACCGAAATCGGTAACCTTAGCTATGCCGTCCTTGGTAAGCAGAATATTATGAGGTTTGATATCCCTGTGAACTATATTGTTAGCATGCGCTACTTCGATAGCAGAACATACCTGTATTGTTATATCAACTGCTTCCTGCCACGGAAGAGCACCTTTCTGTTCTATATAATCCTTTAATGTAATACCGTTAACATATTCCATTACTATGTAATGAATATTATCTTCATATCCAACATCATATATTGAAACTATATTGGGGTGCGAGAGGCTTGCAGCAGCTTGTGCTTCCACACGAAACCTTTTTACGAATTCTTCGTCATTTGTAAATTCAGGTCTCAGTATTTTAACCGCCACAAATCTGTTCAGCAGCCTGCATTTAGCTTTATATACGGTAGCCATTCCTCCGCCGCCGATTTTTTCTATTAATTCATACCTGTTACCTAAAATTTTACCTTCCATTTTTACACCTCACTGTGCTTACTGTTTTTTGACAGTATTACGGTTATATTGTCTTCACCGCCGTTATCATTAGCAGTTTTCACAAGTTGGTTGCATGCTTCTTCGAGGTCGCTGTTACTTTGTATTATATTCTTTATTTCATCATCGCTGAGCATATTTGTCAATCCGTCAGTACATATAATAAAGATGTCATTATCCATTATTTCACACTCATATATATCTATCTGTATTTCTTCTGCACATCCTATCGCTCTTGTTATAATATTCTTCTTTGGGTGATTTGATGCCTCCTCTCGCGATACTGTTCCATTTTTTATTAATTCCTCAACAAAAGAGTGGTCCGTAGTTATCCTATTCATCTTATTGTCTCTTAATAGATACACTCTGCTGTCACCAACATGACCGATAATCAATAAATTTTTAAATACAACTGCTATTATTAAAGTTGTACCCATCCCAAAATTTTCTTCATTTTCCATAGAGTTTTTGTATACCAGTCTGTTTGATTCCTGCATAATTTTAATTATGTAATCGATTATTTTTTCTTTGGTATCTATTTTTTCATAATCCCTCTTTATGCATTGGCTGACATAATCAACAGCCATTTTACTTGCAATTTCGCCGGAATTATGACCACCCATACCGTCAGCTATTATAAAAGAAACAGGCTTTCCTTCAGCATCATTTATAATACTGTAACTATCTTCATTAATATCTCTGATTATTCCTTTGTCACTTTTAACCCCAATTATCATGTAACCACTCCCGATTTAAAGCTAGCGCCTCGTAATACGACTTACCTAGCCTGCGAAAAATACAATTAATTGAATGCACTATAATGCTAATAATGTTTTAATCTCATGTATTAATGAGCACCGTAAACTAAGTCAAAACTAACAGTTCAGTAACAGCAATCTATTAATTCCGTACTCATGATTTAGTATAAGATTTTATAAGTAATTTTTGCCAATTTCCATAATTATATTATAATAATTTTATATAACTAACTATATAATTATATGATTGATTTAATAATTTGTCCAATACTTATATTTAATTTATATATAATTTTAATTAATTATTAATTATACCATTGTGCTGGTTTTGTTTTATGGAAGAAACCTTGTGGAGAGGCTCATATCACCTGTTAATCCGAACCTAAGTTGGGCGAATTCACTGTTTGAGCAGAATAATTACCTATATATAAATTCTAAATATAAATTCAAAATTATTCTGCGAGCTTGAATTCGTAGCAGCTGAATTTACAGGGTCTTGGCATCGCAACTTGGTTTCCTGGAACGAAATCAACTAGTACAGCAAATTAAATTACATTTTATTTATACTATTTGAAACAACATCTCTTCTTAATTGGCCGCATGATGCATTAATATCGCTGCCCAATTCCCTTCTTACAGTAGTTTCTATTCCGTATCCTTCTAAAATAGACTTAAATTTGTCAATCCGTTCCCTTTTACTTTTTACATAACCTGTACCCTTTACGGTGTTTACGGGTATCAGATTAACATGGCAAAGCATTCCTTTTAAAAGTTTAGCCAGTTCCTTTGCCTGCTCGGGTTTATCATTAACTTCTGAAATCAAAGCGTATTCAAAAGTTATTCTTCTTTTTGTGGCTTGTGTATATATTTTACATGCTTCGATAAGTTTGTCAATAGAATACTTATTGTTCACAGGCATGATCTCGCTCCGTGTTTTATCATTTGCTGCATGCAATGATATTGATAACGTTATGGGCAGGTTTTCCCTGGAAAGTTCAATTATTTTTGGTACTACCCCGCATGTAGATACCGAAATATGCCTTAAACCAATGTTTATTCCGTCAGGATGATTAACGAGTTTCAGAAAACGAATTAAATTATCATAATTATCCAAAGGTTCACCAATACCCATGATAACGATATTACTTATTCTTTCACCGGCATCTTTTTGTATAGTAAGCACCTGATCCAGCATTTCTCCTGCAGACAAATTCCTTATATATCCAACCCCTGTCGAAGCGCAAAACTTACAACCCATACGGCATCCTACCTGGGATGATATACATACGGTCAGTCCATGTTTATATCTCATTAATACGCTTTCAATTATATTTCCGTCTTGAAGTTCAAAAAGGTATTTGACCGTGCCGTCCAGCTGAGAGATAAACCTTTTTACAATTTTTATTTTTTTTATTTCTGCCTTCTCCAGAAGCTGGTTTCTGAGCTGCTTTGATATGTTTGTCATATCATCGACATGTTCGATTCCTTTATGAAGCCATTGAAAAACCTGCTTCGCCCTGAATTTTTCACTATTCATTTCTGCAAATAAATCCTGTAATTCTTCCAATGATAAATCTAAAAGGTTTACTTTCTCACTCATTATTTTATCCTCTTTTTATCATTTTAGATATAAAAAACCCATCTGTTCCGTGTACATTCGGATATAATTGAATAAATCCCTCTTCTTCCACGGAGTCTGAAATTTTTGATGGTATATCTTCTTTTATATTTCCCAAATAAAAATCTTTATTATTCTTAAGAAATCGTTCCACTATATCATTATTTTCATCCTTTTCTATAGTACACGTGCTGTAAACAAGCTTTCCTCCCGGCTTAACATAGTGAGCGGCATTATTCAATATATCATACTGAAGTTTGGCAATCTCATTTTTATCATCAGGCTTTCTTGACCACTTTATATCAGGTTTTCGCCTTATTATTCCAAAACCTGAACAAGGCGCGTCAACAAGAACGCAATCTGCTTTTGCTATCAAATTTACATCCGTCATTCTCGCATCAAATACAGATGCTTCAATTATATCCACACCCAGCCTCTTTGCCCCTTCATTTATCAATTTTATTTTATGTTCATGGATATCTCTGGATATAACCTTGCCTTTATTCTGCATAAGCTGTGCTATATGCATTGACTTTCCGCCGGGAGCACTGCATACATCTACAACTAACTGGCCGGGCTTAGGCCCCAGCACTTTTGATACCAGCATGGAACTCTCATCCTGTATTTGAAAATAACCTTTTTTATATAAATCCAGTTTCGTGATAGATGCGGGATTTTTAATTATTAGGGCCTCATCGGCAAATTGACCGTCTTCAGCCTGTATATCTTCCTGCTCCAACAGCTTCTTAAGCTCTTCCCTGGTTGTTTTTAACGTATTTACTCTTATACAGAATTCAGGAACTGAATTGTTGCTTTCAAGCAATTCCTCCGTAAATTGGGGTCCGAAATGATCAACCCACCGTTTGACCATCCATTCCGGATGGGAATATCTAAGCGACAAATACTCAACTAAATTGTCCTCAGGATATTTAATATTATTCTTATCTCTGATTACATTTCTTAAAAGCCCGTTTACAAACCGGCTGGAACCTTGATGTCCATATCTTTTTGACAATTTGACGCTTTCATTGCATGCTGCAGAATCCGGCACCTTTTCCAGGAACAATATCTGATAAACGCCTAATCTCAGTATATTCATTATCCATGGTGATATTTTCTTTAACTTAATATTGGAATATTGTCCGATTATCCAATCAATAGTAAGCTTCCATTTAACAGTGCCATATACAAGGTCCGTAATAAAAGCTTTCTCTGCATTAGAAAAATCATGCTTTTCAACATGCCTGTTAAAAGCAATATTCGAATAAGCACCGTTTTCATTTATTTCATTTAGTATACTTAAAGCTGTATCTCTCACCAAGTCTATCATAATTACCTACTTTCTTCTGTTGTTAGACAATAATATCAGCCTGAGCAGATTGGCCATTGCTACGGCAGCAGAAGCCACATATGTCATTGCCGCAGCATTTAAAACCTTTCTTATTATGCTGATTTCATTTTTATCTATTATGCCTGAGCTCTCCAGCAATGCAACAGCTCTTGAGCTTGCATTGAATTCTACAGGCAAAGTTAATATATAAAAAGCAACAGCTGCGGTAAACAGCAAAATTCCGAAATTAATCAGCGCCGTATATCCTAACACCAGCCCTAATATGGCCATGTACGGACCTATGGATGAACCTATATTGGCAACAGGCAGCAATTTTGACCTTATGGCAATAGGTGTATAGCCGACTTTATGCTGTATTGCGTGTCCTGCCTCATGAGCGGCTATGCCTACGGCAGATATGGATGCGCGTGAATACACCGGCTCTGAAAGCCTAATAACACGTTTTTGGGGAGCATAATGGTCAGTAAGCTCTCCTCTTGTCGCCTCAATTGATACATCATAGAGACCGTTCATATCAAGAATTCGTCTTGCTGCTTCTGCACCTGTAACACCTCTGAAATTTGATATGTTTTTGTATTTGTTGAAAGTGTTTCTTACTTTAAATTGCGCATATAATGAAAAAAGAAACGCAGGCAAAACCAAATATAGATAATATATATCAAAATACAATAATATCCCTCCTAATATTAAGCTCCATTTTCATTATACCAACAATTTTTTCCTTATTAACTACCAGTATTATAAATTACCTTTAACTAAGTTAATATGACAATTTTATAAAACTTTATGATAAAATTTTAATTCATATAAATAAACTGCTCTATAAAGCCAAAACAGCTGCCAACTGCACAGCTGTCTCAATAATGAAGCTTTTGTACTGATTATCCGAGAATTTCACCCTTGTCCAGTGAATGACCGCATAAATACTCCCTTACTGACATTCTTCTTGCGGACTCAAACTGTATTTCTAAAATCCTGAGGCATCCTTCACCGCATACAACTAGCATGCCTTCCTTGCCTGCTTCCAGAATCGTACCGGGTTTAGAATCGGATTTGCATGATTCTTCACAAGTAGTTTTCCATATTTTAAATTTTGCATTCTTATAAAAAGAAAACGCTACAGGCCATGGGTTTGTGCCTCTGACCAGATTATGAATACTTCTGGCTGATTTATTCCAATCAATTAAGCCCACATCTTTATTAATCATAGGTGCATATGTGGCTTCCTCATGAGGCTGAGGTATCCTTACCAATGTATTATCCTTAAGTTTCTGCAAAGTCTTATTTAAAACATCGGCTCCCAAAACAGCCAGCTTATCATGGAGTTCACCGTAGGTTATATTTTCATCTATTTCTATTTCTTCTTTAAGAAGCATATCCCCTGTGTCCATGCCTATATCAGTATACATTGTTGTTACGCCCGTAACTTTTTCACCGTTGATAATTGCCCATTGAATGGGTGCGGCGCCCCTGTATTTAGGAAGTAATGAAGCATGCACATTTATGCAGCCGTATTTAGGAATATCAAGAACCTCTTTCGGAAGTATGCGCCCATAAGCTGCTGTTACAAGCAAATCTGGATTTATTTTTTTAAGCTCTTCCGCAAATTCTCCAGTTTTAACCTTTTCAGGCTGAAGAACATTAATGCCTTTTTGCAGCGCATACTCTTTAACAGGAGGGAACGCAAGTTTTTTCCCTCTGCCTTTTGGCTTGTCAGGTTGTGTTACAACCGCTGCAACATTATATCCCTCTTCTATCAACATTTTTAAACTGGGAACGGCAAAATCAGGAGTCCCCATAAAAACTATCCTCAACGAAGCCATCTCCTTGCAAACTAATATAGAAATTATTTGCTGTTATTTTGATTTTCCGGTTTAAACAACCTTATTGCTTTATCAATAAAGAGTATACCATCAAGATGATCTATTTCGTGACACAAAGCTATTGCAAGCAGTCCCTCTCCCTTTATGGTTATCTCTTTACCATCGGCATCCAGAGCTTTTACCGTAACTTTCTCAGGCCTTCTCACTTCGCCCTGCAATCCCGGAACGCTAAGGCAGCCTTCAACTTCAATCTGTTCTCCTGACTGTTCAACTATTGCAGGGTTGATTAATTCAATAAGCCCCTCTCCAATATCTATAACGACAATTCTTTTTAGAATACCGACCTGTGGCGCAGCAAGCCCAACTCCGTCTGCTGCATACATGGTCTCAGCCATATCTCTTAAAAGCTCTTTTACCTTGTCGTCTATTACATCCACATTCCTGCTCTTTTTTCTGAGAATTTCATCTCCGTCTTTTCTAATATTTCTTAATGCCATAATATCCTCCGATTTTATAAAAAATTACGTTTATGATAAATTAGTTTGTAATTTATTACTATCAAATAATTATAACATACTTACCGGATTTATATCCATTGTTATTTCTACTCCGTCATTCGTTTTCCCTTTGTAATAATTATCTGAAATTGCTGTAAGTACTTCTATTATTTTATTAATATCTCTGCATTTTATTATTATTCTCCATCTGTATTTTCTTTTTATAATCCTTAAAGGTGCCCTCGCAGGCCCAAGCACTTCCGCATATGCTTCACTGTTTTCCATAGCCTGTCTTATATAGCTGCAAATCTCCTTTGTTTTTACAAAAACTTTCCTGTCCTCCGCTCCGCTTAATATTATTACGGCAATATTAGTAAACGGCGGATATTCAAGTTTTTCCCGTATTTTTATCTCCTGTTTGTAAAATAATTCATAATCCTGTTTGCAGGCAGACTGTATACTATATTCATCAGTATTATATGTCTGGATTATAACTCTTCCCGGCAAGTCTCCTCTTCCTGCTCTTCCTGCCACCTGGGTAATCAGTTGGAATGTCCTTTCTGCCGAATAATAATCACCTATGTTAAGGAGACTGTCGGCAGCTAATACTCCTACCAGGGTTACATTATGAAAATCATGCCCTTTTGCTATCATCTGAGTACCTATCATTATATTTATATTCTCATTTTTAAACCTGTTAAGTATTTCCTCATGGGCTCCTTTGCAGGTAGTCGTATCCATATCCATTCTGATAACCGTGCTTTCAGGGAAGTATTTTAATACTTCTTTTTCAACCTTTTGGGTTCCGGTGCCGAAATGCTTAATATAATTGCTTTTGCATTTAGGACATATTTCAGGATTCTTAACCGTAAAACCGCAATAATGACAAATAAGCCTTTCATCATTCGAATGATAAGTAAGGGATATACTGCAGTTAGGGCATTTCAGCACAAGCCCGCACTTTCTGCACATGACAAAGGAGGAATGCCCCCTTCTGTTTAAGAACAGCATGGTTTGCTGCTTTAATTCTATATTCCTTTTAATCTCATAAGCCAGTTTTCTGCTGAACATCGTACGATTACCTTCATCAAGCTCGTTTCTCATATCAACTAGTTCAACCTGCGGCATATCCATCCTGTTTGTTCTCTCATTCATGACCAGAAGCTTGATTTCTCCGGTTTCAGCTCTGTAATAAGTTTCTATAGAAGGTGTAGCAGAACCGTATACCAATATCCCGTTATCCAAAATACATCTTTGGCGCGCAATTTCCCTTGCGTGATATTTTGGCGTTGTTTCTGATTTATAAGATGTTTCATGCTCCTCATCTATTATTATTACTCCGATATTTTTCAGCGGCGCAAAAATAGCAGATCTCGCGCCGACAACCACCTTTATATTTCCTTCTTTAATAAGCCTCCACTGGTCATATCTTTCTCCCGGTGAAAGTCTACTGTGAAGGACGGCAACCCTGTCCCCAAATCTCCCTTTGAACCTGCCGGTCATTTGGGGTGTAAGGGATATTTCAGGTACCAGGACAATCGCAGTGCGTCCATATTCAAGGGCTTTCTGTATCAATTGCATGTAAACTTCCGTTTTTCCGCTCCCAGTAACTCCATGGATCAGTACTTCTTCAAAACTTCCTGTTTCTATACGTTGATATAAATAATCAAGAACATCTTTCTGCTGAGAAGTGGGCATAAGCGGTTGCGTGGGCATAATCTCCGCATCTTTAAAAGGATCCCTTTTTACTTCTATATCCTTGTAGCCTATATATCCACGTTTTCTCAAAGTTTCAAGCATTGCAGTTGAAACTCCTGACAGTCTTTTTAATTCCGGTACGGGTATATACTCACTTTCTATCAGCATTTCCAGTATTCTGATCTGGTGTATTTTCCTTATCCTGTTACTCTCAATTTCTTCTATTATTTCACTAACAGGTTTCAGCAAATATACAGCCCTCACATACTTCTCCCTGACTGCCGGAGAATGCTCCTCCTGAACGGAAATACAGCCTGCTTTCACAAGGGCTTTAATGTTATTTCGGATTCCGTTTTCTTTAAGCATTTCAACAAAATCATTATACTCACACTCTCCGCCCTTTTCAGCAAGCAAGTTAAGAGCCTTCTTCATATTATCCGTCAGATTATTATCGAAATTAAGGAGCTTGACCGTTCTCACGCTTTTAATGCTGATACCAGGAGGTAACATAGCTTTTAAAGCATCACCATATGTGCATATATATCTGTCCCTCATCCATGTGCATAGCTTTAGCATATTTTCATCAACAAGCGGTACAGCATCGATAATTTCCTTGATTTCTTTGAGTTCCTGCTTTCCGTCCCATTGTCCCAAACTAAAAATATAAGCCTCCTCAAAACGGTTAGCCCGGCCAAAAGGTACCATGACCCTCATGCCGGGCATTATTTTCTGTTCGAAATCTGCAGGAACCAAATAACTGTACAGTTTATCAAATTGCCTGGTAGCATTGCTTATAGCAACTGTAACAATCATTCTCATCCTGTTTTTTTACCTCACAAAATTATATGTATTTCTTAAGATACTCAGGTATCTCTTTTTCATCGCCGCTAATACTTATATAAAAATCAACATCTGCCGTTTCCGACAAATGCTCAATTGCATTGAAAAACTCTTCAAACTGATCGGGGTCTTCTCCTGTAATTTTCGAAAACCTGTCAATAAAAACACTTCCGATATCATAATTACATGACAGTATACCGTAAATATAACCTTCCAACATTTTACTCCCTTTTAACGGGAACTCATTAATGTTAATAAATCTAATTTTGTGATTCAGCCTGTACATCAATTCCTTACCGCTGTCGATAAATATAACTGTCTTAGTGCCGTTTACTGCTAATTCATCAGCTGACTCAATCATTTTCACCGTTTTTCCGGTGCCTTTTTTACCAAAGTATACCTTAACCATATAACAATCACCCTTTCAAATTATTTATTTTAAAATTACGGGTTACCTGTACTAGTTATGTATTTATTAATTAGCATTAGCAACATATGATGCCGGCTTCAAATCACAAATAATATCAGCTAAAATTCCGGTTTGTTTATTGTAAGGAAGAGCTTTAAGTGCAGATATTCCTTTTTCTATATATTTTTGCTGTAGTCTTTCGGAAAGTTCCAAAGCACCGGATTCGATTACCATCTCCATCAAAGTGTTGATTTTATCTGAATTATTTCGAATGATACTGTCAGAGTTTTTCTGCATAGAATTAAAGAATATTTCCCTTACCAGTTTTTTTGCTTCCTGGTTTTGTTTCATCGTATATATTATCGGCAAAGTTACTATACCTTCTTTAATGTCATTTTTTACCGGTTTTCCTATGCTTGAGGGTGTAGAAATGCAGTCCAAAATATCATCCCTTATCTGAAATGCCATTCCGTAATAATACCCATATCTGCTCAAATTCCTGATTACAGATCTTTCACATTTACCGAGAACTGCTCCTAAATGGCATGACATACTAAACAAAGCGGCTGTTTTTCCGGCTGTCTTCTTCAGATACGATAATACACTAATTTCAGTATTGAATTTATCCTCATATTGTTTTACTTCACTTTCACATATAAATTTCATCGTCTTTGCCATTAGACCAAGCAAATCAGAAGGTACATTGTTGGAAAAAGCCGTAATAGATGCAGTAAATAAAAAATCCCCCGTATATACTGCCATATCTGTGTTGTATTTTTCAGATACGGTAGCATTTCCTCTTCTCATTTTTGAACAATCAACTATATCATCATGTACAAGTGTTGCTGTGTGCAGTAACTCGATACCGGCAGCCGCACTTAATACTTTTTCCCTGTCAAAAGTGCCGTATTTTGATGATAAAATTACAAATGCCGGTCTTAATCTTTTACCTCCTGCATTGATAAGTTCTTTAACAATATCGGACAGTAATTTATTTTTCGTAGAAATGCATTTATGCATCATTTTTTCCAATAGAAGCATTTCTTCACGTATCTCTGGATATTTATCCCATAAAATTTTAGATCCCACCTAACAGGAAATGTTCCTTTAAATTTACAGATATACGCACTTTTTTTGCAAAAGCGACATTATATTTAATATCCTGTTAAGTATTATTACCAAATATCCAAAGAATCAAATACATTTCTATATATTTATTATTATTTATTATACAGCCTCTGTCAATAATTTAAATACCCCTTTACCGTAATTTAGTTGCACATATGAGCTTTTTTTAAAAGTTTGCTAATATTAGCTGAACAAATGCCTATACATAATCCGGTTATAACACCGGAAATCATTAATACAGGCGTATAATAGAAAATTTCGCTTGTTTTGATGGTTACACCGGCAACCAAAAGCTGTCCGATGTTATGGGATACAGCTCCTGCTATACTTATGCCGGTTATGCTCAGCTTACCTAATGCATTTTTATATAAAAAGGCCATAATTATTGCACTGAATATACCTCCTGTGATGCTGAAAAGAAATGTATACAATCCACCTCCAAATAAAGCAGACAGAACAGTTCTGACAATAACCACAAGTATGGCTTCTCTCATACCGAAAAAAATTATAACTATTAATGTGATAATATTAGTAAGCCCTAGTTTTACTCCCGGTATAGGTACCGAATAAGGTATCAATGACTCAATAAAAGAAAGGACAAGAGCCTGCGAAATCATAAGTGCCAACAGTATTGAGTATTTGGTTTCTTTTAAATTATTTCCTCTTTTCATAAACGTTAATTATCCTTCATACCTTCTATTTTTATTATTATGCGATTGGGCAAACATACTGCCATATCCCCCTTTTTGCTTAACCATCCTGTTTTTACACACAAATTGTCCGGACAGTCTGCGCTGAGGAAACGTATTCTTCCTCTTTCTACCCTGATTATTTCACCGGAACTTTCCGGCAAAGCTATATCACGGCTTTCCTTTATATTATCCAGATTAATCCTGTATAAAATATTGCCATTTGCTTTTACTATGGCTATTCTCTGTTCTTTCGCATCATTTGAACTGTAGCATTTAAAAAAAGCCAGGGCTGTCAGAGCAAGCACAATAACTATCACCGTCAGTAAGAAATCACCTTTTTTGAACATATTCATAACCATTAGCCTTTTCATTTTGATTAAAGATATTTCTCAGGCCTACTGTTACGTATATTTTTTTATCAGTAGTAATAAAAATGCCTTCTGCTCCTTTAATGTCTTCAATAAGCTTCATTCCTTTATCAAGCCCCAGAACAAATGCTGCTGTCGACAGGGCATCTGCATCAATTGAGGCATCCATTATTACTGTAACGCTCATAAGACCCGAATCCGCAGGATAACCTGTTTTAGGGTCTATAATATGATGATATCTTATATTATCCTTTTCAAAAAACCTTTCATAATCTCCGGAAGTTACAACAGCTTGATCAGTTATATTAACAGTTCCTATTATTGAACCTTTTACATCCCTTGGATCCTGAATACCTATTTCCCATGGTGTACCGTCCGGTTTATTTCCGACAACCACTACATTGCCTCCCAGATTTATATATGCTGATTCTATGCCTTTTCTCTTATATATTTCCGCTGCAACATCCCCTGCATACCCTTTCACTATGCCACCCAAGTCCAGAAGCTGACCTTCTTTCGCCAGCATACACCTTGAGCTTTTCTTATCAAGTAAAATATCATTAACATCAACAAGCTTTAAAATATCTGCAATCTCTGTCTGTTCAGGAACACGCTGTTTATCAGTATTAATACCCCAAGCTTTTACCAAAGGTCCTACCATAGGATTAAATCTTCCATCACTAAGCCTTGAGTAATATAATGATTTTTCAAGCACAAAACATGTATCTTCGCTTAGCGTCACATAGCTTTTGCCTGCATTTTTATTTAATCTGTCTATCTCACTCCCCTCGAGATTCACCGACAGTTTTTTCTCAATAGAATTCAGAGCTTCAGTCACTTCATCTGCCACTGTTCTCGCATTTTTGCCATATACCCTTTGTTTTATAATTGTACCCATACCGATCTCTTCACACTCTATGAAATCATTAATATTAGAGGTTTTTATACTATCACATCCATAGCATGAAATCATAATTATAAAATACAATATAAATACTGATATTTTTCTTATTTTTAACACCTCTATTCAGCAATAGTTCTAAAATACACAATATTTGCTTATATATTATTTCCTTCTGTGCAAATAAAAAAACCTGTTTGCATTTTTTTGCAACAGGCTGCTCAAACCAAACTATAATTTAAAATTCATTAATTCAATTATTTATAACTAAATAATTTCTATCAGCATCATTGTAGAATCATCATGATATGTACCGCTTATCATAAGCATATCATATAAATACGTTTTTAACTGCTCAATTGAAGGCATTCCCGCACATTTTTCACAAATTCTCTGGTCATCAAGCAGCATTTCAAAACCGTCGGTATAAAAATAAAACCTGTCTCCTGATTCAAAATCAATTTCTTTGTTTTCAAATCTGCTGTCTTCAAACATTCCCAGATATGCACCCTTCATCATAATTTGCTTTAATGGGCTTCCGATTCTGCTGACCGCAAACTGGTTAATTCCTCCTCCTGAAATATTCAGCTTTTTTCGTTCAAAGTCAAAAACAAAACAACTAGCGGCAACATAATAATTCTCCATATGCTTTTCAACTTTCCTGTTTAGAAAAGTTAAAAGCTCATCAGGTTTATGTGTTATTCCTATGCCATCGTTAAACATTACTTTCAGCGCAGTGGTGTCCAATGCTGCGGTAATGCCTTTTCCGGCCACATCTCCGATTATCCCTATTATTTTCTTTTCATCTATTTTATGAAGCTCATAAAAATCTCCACTGACGTCATTTGCCGGAAGATATATCGTTTCCATTCTTCCATACTTTTTCAAGGGAAATCCGGTTTCCATGCGTTGCTGTTGAATTCCCGACGCTCTTCTTAAATCTTTCATTTTTTCAGTAACATCTCTGAAAACAAGTTGTACTGAAACCTTATTGCCATACATAATTTTTGCCGCATCAAATTCACATTCTGTTATGGAATTATCGCTTTTAATTATCTTAAGCTCACAGGAAGGAAGCTGCTTATCTGAAATCTCTGCTCTCTTTATATACTCAAGCGCTTTATCCCTCATACTTAGCACAATTGTATTTTCAAATTCTCTGCCAATTAGCATATCATAGCTATTACATTTATATATTTCCATAGCTTTTGCATTTACATATTTTATAATACCGGCATCAAGAACAGCAATTCCCGAGGGTGAAAACTCCACCATGTTTGTATAAAATTTCGCATCTTTTACAGCTTTTTGTTCTTCTTTTAGCTTATCAGTTACATCATACACAATCATGAATGTTATAAGTCTGTTTTTGATAAACACAGGTGCTTCTAGAATCTCTACATCCCGTATATCGCCATTTGCCAGACAATGCCTGGCAAGGTATTTACCCGTTTTTTTTCTGTCTGATTCCTCAAACGGTATCCTGTTGACAGAACTACATTCATCTACAGATATATCCTGAATTTTTTTCCTGCAAAAACGTCTCCTGCTATATCCATAAAATTCTTTTGCACCTGCATTTGCGTCTAATATATCTCCTGTAAGCGCATCTATAAATAAAATTATCAGGTGCCTATTATCGTATATGCCTTTAAAATATCCATTCAATAATGAAGATATTTCATCTTTTGAACCATAATTATCGATGTATGGTTTGTAGTAGTTCATATTTAACCCTTCGATCTAAATAGGTATTTTGCTCTATAAAATAACTCACCGGTATTTTAAATATATATCAGTAATACCGGCTGTTTTATGAAATTAAGTTTTCTACTGAAACTGGTGCTCTATAACATACGGTCTTTTATATGTTGATTATAATATAATGAAATTGCATTATCAAAATTTATTTATGTAAATAAATTTATTTTTATAATATTGATAAACATTAAGACATGATAATATCCTGTATACTTTCCTCAATTTCTTTTTTAGCTTTCTTATGCCATTCATTAACGCTGCTTAAACTGGCATCCATAAGCCTTGATATTTGTTTTAAGGATAAATTGGCAAAATATTTATATAAAATAACATTTCTTAATTTGGGATTAAGATTATTTATAGCAGATGATAAAGCTTTCTTAATTTCTTTTTCTATCAACAGATCTTCGGGTATACTCTCATTGATATGCTGACAGTCATTTAACTTATACTTCAGCATTAAAACATCCTTTTTTATGCCAATCAAGGCCTTCGCAGCTTCATGCTCAGCAATCCTAAAAATATACTCCTTAAATGAACTGTAATTGTTTATATGTTTTATGTTTTTATATAAACTAAGCACCGTATTCTGAATAATGTCTTCTGTCGGTACTCTGCCCCTTGTTATACTATTAATATAGAGATGAAGCTCATCATATATAGAAGAAAAGTACTTTTCAAGCATCTTTGAGCTATCAGAAGCGTATTTCCTATCTGAGATATTAACAACCAGTCTGTCTATCAGTTTGGATTGTTCAAGTACCTCTTTGCTTACCAGTTCATTTCCGGAAGATATGCTTTTTTCTATTAATTTATTTAGCTTACCTTTTTCATTTTCTATATTAGATGTAGTTTTTACCATATCCTATACCTTCCTGACATCAATATAGATACCAGTATCTAAATAATAACATTCATTATACAAAATGTGTATGGTTTTTATATTTTTTTACATATTATTAATATTTAAATATAAAATTTTATAATTATGTTGTTTACTTTTTTTTATTTTATGTTATAATTTGTTATGAACATTAGTATTTCTTACAGGTATAAGAGAATAAATGGACTATGAAACAGAGCAAAACTATTGAAAAATAGTGACGCAAAGCTATGGGTCTACGGAAAATTTATTTTTCCATGATTGCCAGGCTGCCATTAAAGTTCTGTTTATATCTCTTAGTCTCAGAATATTTTCTTATACCAACTTTTTTTATGTAGTATTTGATATTTATTTCAATAATGGTTATTTTTGTTAGTTCCTTTTCTAAGTAGTTTGATAGAAAATATAATATTAAAAAAACGGTTGCAATTATAGATGCAACCGTTTTCATATATTTACTCTTTACTTATTCAGATATTCTATTTTTCCAGTACCGTAATTTTTTTAATCTTTACTTCCTTTTTAGGTTTCGCCACATTAGGGTTATATGGATCTCTCATTACCGGTGTTTCTGATATCTTGTCCAATACTTCTTCTCCTTCTATCAGTTTACCAAATGCTGCATACTTGCCATCAAGAGATTTAGTAACGGTCGGCGTTGTAGCATCTACTATAAAAAACTGACAGCTCGCAGAATCAGGATCATTGCCTCTCGCCATAGAAATTACGCCTTTTTCATGCTTTAAAATATTTTGTGTAAAGCCGTTTTCAGCAAACTCACCTTTTATAGTTTTACCCGAACTGCCGCTGCCGTCACCGTTCGGATCTCCGCCCTGTATCACAAAATCTTTGTCTATTCTGTGGAAGGTCAATCCGTCATAAAATTTCTTTTCAACCAGTTCAATGAAATTATTGACAGTTTCAGGGGCATACTCAGGATACAGTTCAAAAACCATTTTGCCACCGTCTTTCATTTCTATTTGAACCTTGGGATGTGTTACCCCGGAAGTTGTGCTTGGAATATTGTTAGTAACGGTATATTTTGTAGTTCCTACATAAGCTTCAGGTACATCAAATACTCCGCCTTCTTTTTTACATCCAACGGCAAACAAAGATATCAGCATTACAAGAAGCAAAAAAATACTCACCTTTGCTACATTTCTCTTTAGCATATCATAACCTCCAAATGTTATTATGTTGTTTTACATTTTATTATAATAACTTATTTTTCGGTTGTAATCCATACCTAATTTAATAAATAATACAGTTTACTTTATAAATTTTACATTATTTTCTGATTGGACATTATCCATACCCGGTTTTGGATAATCATGAACCATATCAGGCTTTAAGCTAACAGGTTCCATATCCGGTTTTGAGTGAACATGTGCTTCTACATCAGGTTCCTTTTTGACTTTAAATTGCTTATCGTACAGTTCCTTATACAACCCTCCGTTTTGCAATAATTCCTCATGTTTGCCGCTTTCCACAATTTCTCCGTCTTTTATTACCAATATTTTATCCGCAGCCATTATAGTCGAAAGCCTGTGAGCAATGACTATACTTGTCCTGTTTTTCAGCAGAGGCTTAATAGCCTTTTGAATATAATATTCAGACATGGTATCCAAAGATGATGTAGCTTCGTCCATTATTATTATCTGAGGATTTTTCAAAATAACTCTCGCTATAGATATTCTCTGTTTTTCTCCTCCTGAAAGCTTAATACCCCTGTTTCCCACTAGAGTATCATATCCCTGGGGAAGTGTCATTATGAAATCATGAATATACGCAGCTTTACAAGCCTCGATTATTTCCTCGTCAGTAGCATCTGAACGGGCATATAATAGATTCTCTTTTACAGTCCCGTTAAATAGATACGTATCCTGTGTCACAATACCAATGTGAGATCTCAGCGAATTTAGTGTAAATTTCCTGATATCGATACCGTCTATCTTGATGTTACCTGAATCATAATCATAAAGCCTTGGTATAAGATTTGTAATTGTGGTTTTTCCGGCTCCGCTCGGGCCCACCAGAGCTATCATTTTTCCTGAAGGAGCGGTAAAACTGATATTTTTAAGTGTTATCTTTGATTTATTATAAGAAAAACATACATTTTCAAACTCAATATTGCCCGTTATACTGCTGATTTCTTTTGCCTCAGGCTGATCAGTAACGTCTTGTTTCTGGTCGAAATAATCAAATATTCTCTGGAAAAGAGCCATTGATCTGGTTATGTCCACATATATATTTGTAATCTGATTTACCGGTCCGTAAAGCCTGTTTAAAAGGGTAACAAATGCAATTATTTCACCAACCGTTACTTCACCTTTTATAAACAGGTATCCACCAAAGAAATATATAATCATCGGCCCTATACTTGTAAAAATGCTGATTACCATCATAAACCATCGGCCTGCCATTGATTCCTTTATCTGTAGTTTGGTAGAATCCAGATTTACCTTTTTATAATTATTATATTCTTCCTTTTCCTTAGTGAATATTTTCATCAGGATAGAACCGCTTATACTCAATGTTTCCTGAACTATATGGTTTTGTTTCGCTATTTTTTCCTGAGTCTGCATAGCGATTTTCCAGCGCACTTTACCAACTTTGCGCGTAGGAGCAATAAATAAGGGAATAACTATCATTCCCGCTATGGCAAGTTTCCAATTCATTGATATTAGCAATGCAGCAGTAGAAATTATTATAAATAAATTACTGATAAAGTTTACTATCGTACCGCTGAAAACACCCTGTATGCCGTCAATATCGCTTGTCATACGGGTAATTATTTCACCCTGCTTCACAGTAGAGAAGAAACGCAGGGACATCCCCTGTAAATGCTTGTACATCTGGTTTTTCATATCATATATTATATACCTGGATATATATGAATTCAGATAACTCTGCAATACTCCAAGCAGTCCGATAATAAAAGTAGAACCAAGTGAAACTAATATCAATATAGATAAAAGTGTCATGTTTTTATCAGGAAGTGCTTCATCTATAATTTTCTGCACTAAAACCGGGGGAACCAGTCCTAATAAAGATGTAGCAATAAGTATAAGAAATACTAGTATCATTTGCTTCCAATAAGGGATAAAATACTTACCTATTCTGGCAAGCATTTTGCCGGAAACCTTAACTTTTACTTCATCAAGTTCCTTCATCTTGCCTAGGCCATGTCTGCCAAATCCCATCGGAGGTGGTCCGCCAAATCCCATCCCCATATAATCACCTCACAAGATTCTAAAAAATAAAAAGTTTGTTAGTTATGCTGGTTGGTTTTGCTCCTGGAATCTGAGTTACAATGCCAAGGCCCTGTAAATTCAGCTACTATGAATCCAAACTTGCAGAATAATTTTGAATTTATAAAGATGTAATTATTCTGCTCAGACAAGCGGATTCATTTAACGCAGCTCGGACTAACAGGCTCTAAGGCATTTTCACAAGGATTCTTTCATAAGACAACCAGCACAATAAATTAAGCTAATTTTATGATAACATGTTTACATAATTAACTCTAATTTAAATAAGGCAGCCCCTGTTGAGGGGCATATTATCTTATCTTGTGTTAAATTGTATATTTTGTCTTCTTTTTAAATATAATAAAAGTAGCTGCCAGTAATAAAACAACTGCTCCACCTATCGTAAATAATTCCTGTATTGAAATTGTTTTATCAATATTGCTTTTCAATATCATATTTTCAGCTTCAGGATTAAAATTGCCGCCTTTTCCCGGAGGCTGCATATTTCCGCCCCTGATATCGGGTATCATATTCCACATATCATTCTGTCCGTCCGTTGTTTGCTCCGGATTCTGATTCATATTTGGCACATCCTGCTGCGTTCCGTTTTGATCGTTTTGCTGCATACCACTGCTATCTTCCTTCTGCAAAGCAGCTTTACCATCTTGGGCAAAATTACTATTATTAAAACCTCTCTGCCCTCTTACAGGAATATCCTTACGGACATCATCTTGTGAGTCCTGCTGTGAGTCATTATTTTGGTCTTGCTCTACAGTGCTTTGCTCATCTTGCTGCTTGTTATTGCTGAAATTTCTCCATTTGCCCATCCTGAGGCTTTCCTGTGTATCGGTATCAGTACCTGTAGTAGGAAGTTCACCGCTTAACTGCTTTGTAACATTATCAATACGTTCACTGATAAATGAAAGCAAAGGAGTACTATTGCCGGACATCATAGGGTCTCCGCCCTGTTTTCTCATACCGCTGAAATTCATTACCGACCTCTTCTTGGCATTATCATCAGCAGTTGAGGTATTGCTGTCGTTATTGGCAGAGCCTGATGAATCAGTATTTCCATTGCCTTTTTCATCTACCCGGGAATCAGCGCTTTTTGATGAATCCGTTACTGAATCCTGTTTACCTGATTGAGTGTCACTTTTATCAGATGAAGTTGCTGCATCAGGTGGCACCATTCTTCTGCCAAATGCAGGCATGGTATTGCCATCCGGTATTTGCATACCACCAGGAGGCATCATACCGCCATATTGAAAATCTGTCCCGTCAGGTGACATCATTCCTCCACCAAACACAGGCATATTATTGCCATCCGGCATCTGCATGCCATCAGGAGGCATCATACCGCCATTTTGTAAATTTGTTCCGTCAGGTAGCATTACGTCATTGTCATACGCAGATGTATTATTACTTACCGACTTTTGTGTGTTATTAATTGATGTCCCACTTTCTTGCACTGATGTTCCGTCCTGATCTGTTACGCCTTCTTGCTGAGTGTTTGCTATTCCATTAGCAATGGCAGACGTCGATTTTGTTGCACTTTCGCTTTGAATCTCAGATGTTGAATCCTGCAACGTACCATTAGTATTATCAGTAGTTCTTTCCGTTGATGATGTTACTTCTGAAACTGCTTGTTCAAACTGCTCAATTGTAACGAATTTTGTCGGATCTTTTTCAACATATGGCCGTATCATATCAGCTGTCTCTTTTATCAATTTTTTCATATTTTCCAGTGAGAAAGGCCCGTTTATAAATTCCTGAATATATTTATGATATAACTCTTTATATTCAGGCACTTCTAATAATTTACCGATAAGGGGCCTGTCTTCCAGTGTTGTTCCTGAAACAGGCTGGTCTATATACAGTGATGTAGAAGAGGAACCTCCTCCGCTCATAAATCCTCCAAAGGACATATTATAATCCCATGGCAGTATTGAGAATTTACCCTTTTCTTCATACAAGTAATAGTTATGGGCAAACTGGCCCTGATAACTATCCATGCTGACTATCGTTGTATTAACAGCAAAATATCGCAATATTTCATCTATATCCAGATATTTATCCAAATCACGTCCTTCATTTAATGCTTTTATCATTTCCACCAGTGCTTCATCACTGCCCTCTTTTGCATCTGTAACAGCTTCAAGCCCGCTGTATGATTCCGGATTATCATCTATATAAACCAAATCAGCACCTGCTCCGTTTTCGCCCACAGGCTTATAGAGAATTCCGTAATCACTTCCATAATATCTTTCAACAAAAGGTTCTTCCATCCCTTCTACTGCCAGATACAAACCGTGCAATTCACCGTTTATATAAATATTTGTAAAACAAAATGCCGGAGTAGGAACACCCATCTGGTCAAACAAATAATACGACAGGTATTCACGCATATAAGATGCATCAGACATACAGTTATTCAAATTAAGCTTTGTTAGCCCAAGAAAGCTTTGCCCTTTATTATACTGGTTGAAATCTATTTTAAAGCTATACCTGTTTGAGTCACTGCTTGCAACTGTCCTTAAGCTTGAATTTCCTTTTGTACGTATACCTACATTGCCTATTCTTTCTCCGTCAATAACAACATCAGCTTTCTTGTATTCTTCTTTTTCAGCATTTTCAAACATATCATTCAAATCTGATTCTGATATTGTTATATAAATGTCAATAACTTTGTTCTTATTGAAAACTTTCTTTGTATAAGCAGTCTCATGTTGGCCAGATAAACTTCCTGAAGTATATGCATTTGTATTTTGCGCGTATGACATCCATGTCAGTATTAGTAAACATACCGCAAGCATTACTGCAATTACTGAATAGAATTTTTTGTTCATGTATTCACCCCTTTTGCCAAAGGTCACAAATTATCATACCGCAAGTTCTCCATTGTAACTTACCAGCACAACATCATTTACCCCATCTAAAGT
>ENA-OWOZ01000598-OWOZ01000598.1-bioreactor-metagenome-genome-assembly--contig:-NODE-598-length-43163-cov-5.118577_pt1 | contig 43163 bp, 38 predicted proteins | sample MGYA00238140_ERZ651804 | MGnify/ENA primary metagenome ERZ651804 (study PRJEB26910, sample SAMN07631232) | bioreactor metagenome | isolation source: Switchgrass digestor | place: USA: Dartmouth...
TACCGTGGTCAACGTGTCCTATTGTTCCAACGTTTACGTGTGGCTTTGTTCTTTCGAATTTTGCTTTTGCCATTTTTATTCCTCCTTAAAATAAAAATTTTGAATATAGCTAATATGTATTAGCAAATTTTAAATCGGTTTAAAATTTATTGTGTCATTACTAGTACAGTCCAAATAAACACTCCCGGGTGTTTCATGATAATTATATCCATTTTAATGTTCAGTATTAGCTGGAGCCCACGACCGGACTCGAACCGGTGACCTCTTGCTTACCATGCAAGTGCTCTACCTCCTGAGCTACGTGGGCATCTGTAGCCATCACTTAGATAATTTTACTATTAGCTTAATTTTATGTCAATAGGCAAAAAATTGAATGTAAAATTATGAGTCCTTTACCTCTAAATATCTTTCTAATTTCCTTTTCACTCTTTGTAAAGCATTGTCTATTGATTTTACATGCCTATTTAAATCTACAGCTATTTCCTGGTAGGATTTGCCTTGAAGATAAGACATAAGTACTTCCCATTCCAAGTCACTTAAGATTTCACCGATTTTACTTTCAATACTCTGCAATTCTTCTCTACCTATTATCAATTCTTCTGGATCAGTTATTTTAACGCCTGTCAACACATCTAGAAGAGTTCTATCCGATTCTTCATCATAAATAGGCTTATTTAACGATACATAGGAATTTAGAGGTATATGTTTCTGCCTAGTTGCAGTTTTGATAGCAGTTATTATTTGTCTAGTTATACACAGTTCAGCGAAGGCTCTAAATGAAGTGAGCTTGTCCTCATTATAATCACGTATTGCCTTATATAGACCTATCATTCCTTCTTGAATTATATCTTCTTTATCTGCTCCTATTAAAAAATACGATCTTGCCTTAGCTCGTACAAAATTTTTGTATTTTTTTATAAGGTACTCTAGTGCCTCAGGGTCTCCTTCTCTTGCATCATAAATTATTTTTTCATCTTCCATTGCATCGTATTCTTCTACTGATAAGTCTTTATATACACTTAACCCCACTTAGCATCCCCTCCAGCAAAATGTTCAAAACGTTCAATGCATGTACAATCATTATATATATTTTTTAGGTTGCAGTCAAGTAATTTACTCATTCTTTCTAAGTTTTTCGAGCTTTTCTAAAATCTTTTCATCTAATCGTCCCATCAACATATCATTAGTTTCATTGTTTGCCTTATTTTTCTTCCTTATCATCTCTTTGTAGTGGTCAACTTCAAGCTTCAGTTCTCTGGCAGAGATTCTTGTCCCTCCTCTACCCATTATTACTTGCTGTTCTATCCAATCTGATGTAGCTACTCTTATTTTTTTTGTTCTTCCTATTGCATCTAGAGTACGCTCGATATAATGATCTGCGCTTTCCTTTTCCTTAGTATATACCACTTCTACTCCTTTTAAGATTTCCTTTTTTTCCATACTTCCTTTTACAAGATGTGCATCAAATACTACAATAACTTTTATTCCTGTATACGACTGATACTCAGCAAGTATATCAATAAGTTCATTCCTTGATAACTCTAGGCTTTGCTTTGATAGTTCTCTTAAGTTGCTCCAGTTGTTTATAATATTGTACCCATCAACAAACAGGTATTCTTTGGCACCACCTTTCATATCATTCTCTCGAACCTCTTTGTCTAAATACTTCATACATGATAATTGAAGCTGCAACTGAAGCATTTAATGAGCCTAGTTTCCCGGCCATAGGTATTTTAACTAAGAAGTCACATTTTTCTTTAACTAATCTACTTATACCTCTACCTTCACTTCCTATTACTATTGCTATGGGACCTTTTAAATCTTTATCAAAATAATTTTGTTCTCCTGCCATATCTGCTCCATATATCCAGATTCCTTTTTCTTTAAGCTCTTCAACTGTAGAAGAAATATTAGATACCTTTGCAATATTCATATGCTCTACTGCTCCTGCTGAAGCCTTTATAACTATAGGTGTAATACCTACAGCTCTTCTTTTTGGTATTATAACACCATGAGCTCCCACACATTCTGCTGTACGGATAATCGCTCCTAAATTATGCGGATCTTCTATTTCATCTAATATTATTATAAAGGGATCTTCTTTTTTATCCTCTGCTGTTTTTAATATGTCATCGACAGTTTTATATGAATATGGAGTGACTAAAGCTATTACTCCTTGATGAGCTTTAGTTTCTGACATTGCATCTAGCTTTGCTTTGTCTACATATTGTATTACTATTTTTTTATCTTTTGCCATTCCTATAATCTTTTTTATAGAACCTTGCTCTGAACCTTTAGCAATTAGTATTTTATCTATTTCTCTTCCGCCCTTTATGGCCTCCATTACTGGATTACGTCCTTCTACATAACCTTCTTCTCTCATCACTTTCCACCTCTTATTCTTATTTTAACAAGTCCTATTATAATTTTAAAAATAGCTTTGGTATATTGAAAAATTAGATAAAATACTATTTGTCTAATTTCCATTTACCTACAAATTTTCGAATCTCTCTCTTACCTCTTTTATCTTTCCGCAAGTCATATTTCCTTCTGGACATGGGCCATTCAAGCAGCTTGGACCTGAATATTTAAACAGCGAAGGTGCAACTTCTTTTACTAATCTCAGCATTTCAGTAGCAAGTTCTCTTATTTCCCATTGCGCTCTATTACAGCATCTTTTGTTGAAAAAGTTAAATAATGCCCTTGCATTCATTGTAAGTACAATCTTCGTTTCACATGCATTTGGAAACACATATCTAGCATCTTCAATCGCCATTTTTTCAGCATCTTTTCTTGCCTTTTCTTCACTAATTCCCTCGCTTACGAGCTTTTCATAATGCTTTGAGAACAAAATATTTGTCAATTCATTATAGTATTTCTGGTCCTCTTCCATTGCTTTAATGAACATCGACTTGGCCTCTGGTACCTCTTCTATTGCAGGTGGAATTATGTAATCAAACTGCTCAAGCTTTACATATCTTTGAGACTGTTGGGAATATGAAGCACCTATTCTATGCCTTACTAATTGATGAGTCAAAACTCTACTTACACCTTCAATTCCAAATGTAAACGAAACATGCTCTACAGGTGATTCATGTCCTAAATCCATAAGCATTTCAATGAATCTCTTTATTTTTTCATCGTTAAGCTTTTCTTCGATATCCTCTATTCCAGTTTGAGAATAGCACAACTTTGCAGCAGCTGCTACGAGTTTTTCCGCATCTTGAGTATATCTTAGTAAGTTTACCTTAAGCATCAATATTCCCCCTTTTATTATTTACATACATCATCGTTTATTATCATAGCAAATATCTCTAGAACTCTTTCATAATTTCCATTGAGATACAAATATCCAATTAATGTCTCAAAGCCAGTTGCATATCTATAATCCAAAGGATTGGCATTTTTAGGAGCAGAGCCAGATTTTGCATTTCTTCCTCTCTTGACTATTTGCCATTCTTCCTCTGTTAATTTGTCTTCCAAATAATGAGTTATATCTGCTTGAGCTTTTGCCTTTACATACTCTACAGCTTCTTTGTGAAGCTCGTTAACAGGTATATTTTTAGTTCCTATAAGAAATGTCCTTATGAAAAGCTCATATACTGCATCTCCTATGTAGGCAAGCTGTAGGGGAGATAATACTTTTAAGTCTACCCCCCAGCTTTTTGTTACACTTTTAAAACCATCAAACAAATGTTTATCCATTATATTATCTAACCCTCTTCCACTTTACGCCATCTTTTGTGTCTTCCAAAATTATTCCTTTTTCCTTTAATTCATCTCTTATTTGGTCTGCTAGCTTAAAGTCTTTATTTTTCCTAGCTTCAGTTCTCTTTTCTATAAGCTCAATAATCTCTTCATCCAGCAATTCATCTTTCTTATTTAGTATACCCAATATCCCACTGAGTTCCATCAAAGTGTTATATGCAAATTCTACTAATTCCTTAGGCGAGTTGCTGTCAAGCTTAGCATTACCTAACTTCACTATTTCAAATAATGAAGATATGGCATCAGCAGTATTTATATCATCTTCCATGCTGTCAATAAATTTATTCTTAAGTTCGGCTATTTCTTTCTTAATTTTATCATCTTCTTCTATTAATGGCTTTGCTTTAGTATTGTTAATTAAATACTCTAGATTTTGCTTCCCATTATATAATCTGTCAAGTCCATTTTTAGCTTGTTCTACAAATTCCCTGCTAAAATTAACAGGTTTTCTATAATGAGCTGAAAGTATGAAAAATCTCAAAACTTCTAAATCAAATTCTTCGCTTATTTCTCTAACTGTAAAGAAATTCATCAAGGATTTAGACATTTTTTGATTTTCTACATTAACCATTGCATTATGAAGCCAGTATCTAGCAAAAGGTTTACCAGTAAGACTTTCACTTTGAGCTATTTCATTTTCATGATGAGGGAACTGTAAGTCTTCTCCACCAGCATGTATATCTATAGTATCCCCTAAATACTTTCTTGCCATTACAGAACACTCAATATGCCATCCTGGTCTACCTTTACCCCAAGGGCTATCCCATGATGGCTCCCCGGGCTTTGCATTTTTCCACAGCGTAAAATCCATAGGATTTCTTTTGGCATCACTAACTTCTACCCTTGCACCAGACATTAATTCTTCAATATTTTTCTTAGATAATTTACCGTAGTCATCTAACTTAGATATATCGAAATATACATCCCCATTGGAGCTATAAGCATAGTCCTTCTCTATAAGTTCTTTAATGAATTCTATTATGTCGTTTATATGTTCAGTAGCCCTTGGATGATTAGTTGACTCTTCTTTTAATAATAGTCCTCTTGCATCATTAAAGTACTCATTTATAAACTTTTCAGCAACTTCTTTTACAGTAGTTCCTTCTTCATTTGCCTTATTTATGAGCTTATCATCTATATCAGTGAAGTTTACTAAATAATTTACTTCATATCCTTTATATTCTAAATATCTTCTTAATACGTCAAAAACTATCAAGGGTCTTGCATTTCCTACATGAATATAATTATATACAGTAGGACCGCAGACATAAATAGTAACTTTGTCTTTATTTATGGGTATAAATTCTTCCTTTTTTCTTGTCAGTGTATTATAAAGCCTCATCATTATTCCTCCCCATTAAGCTATATACATAGTTCTCTAAATCAGTTATTCTTTTTCTTAAAGTCTCTAACTCCTGCGCCACAGGATCAGGAAGCTTTACTTGGTCAAGGTCAATATCTGCACAATTATTTGATGATGAAACTCTTTGATTTTCTTTTACAACTATACGCCCTGGCACTCCTACTACTGTACAATTAGGCGGCACTTCTTTTAGCACTACTGAACCTGCGCCAATTTTAGAATTTTCTCCTACTTTAAACGGTCCAAGGACTTTTGCACCACTGCTTATTACCACGTTGTTACCTATAGTAGGATGCCTTTTTCCTGTATCCTTCCCTGTTCCACCAAGAGTCACCCCCTGATAAATAGTCACATTGTTACCAATTTCAGCAGTTTCTCCTATAACTACTCCTATTCCGTGGTCAATAAAAACTCCTTCTCCTATTTTAGCTCCCGGATGGATATCTATAGCTGTTAAAAATCTAGATATTGTAGATATGAATCTAGCAATAAAATACAGCCTTCTATTATAGAACCAGTGGGCAACTCTATGGAACATTATAGCATGAAGTCCCGGGTAACAAAATAACACTTCGAGCATGCTTTTAACCGCAGGGTCCCTTTCTTTCACTGCTCTAATGTCTGCTACTAAGCGTCTAAACATAAAATTCTCCTTTCTATTATCAAATATTATTTTTCTATATTTCTCAACTATTTCACAGGTTTGGTTAAATCAGGCTATTTCCCCCAATTTAAAAATATAAGTTTACTTTAAAAATACTCGTTGTGTAAATTTGCACCCATATTATTTTGTATATATCATCATCTCTTCTCATATTAAAAGGTAATAAAAAAACCGCCTCAATAAGACCAAGAGACGGCTTAAATCCGCGGTTCCACTCTAATTAGGCAGAATGCCTCACCTCATTTAGCAATAACGGAGCTACGCCGATTTACCCTACTTATATTTCAGGCAACGGTTCAAAGGTGCACTTCAATCTAAAATTGACTTAAGGCTTCTCTCAGCTTATAAAAGCCTCTCTCTGTAAGTGTAATAGACCTACTTTACCTTATCATTACCTTTAACTTTAATTTAATTTTATTATTATATTACTAGAAGTTAACATGTTTTTCAATACTTATTTAGATAGACTTATTTATAATCAAGTATTATTAAATATTTTTTTCTACATATTCTATGCGAGACAGTATGTTTTGTTTACCTAAAATTAAAATAATTTTATCTAAATCTGGTCCATGAAGCTGTCCAGTCAACGCTGATCTTATTGGCATAAATAGATTTTTGCCTTTTATTCCTGTACTTTTTTGTATTTTCTTCATTACAGTAGTAGAAAATTCCTCATCCACTTCATCTATTTGTGAAAGCTCTTGTTTAAATGCTTCCAGTAGCGAAGGTACTTGCTCACCTTTAAGCATTTCTAGCACTTCTTCATCTTCTGGTTTTATTTCATTATCAAAATAAAATTTTGCCTTTTCTACTATTTCACCTACATAAGATATTCTTTCCTGTAAAGTCGAAACTATAAGCTTTATCCAGTCGTATCTATTTTTTATATCTTCTTCTGTGATATATCCTGCATTTAATAAATGTGGAATAGCTAATTCTGTAAGTTCATTTATATCTTTTTTCCTTATATAATGTCCATTTATCCAATCTAACTTATCTTTATCAAATACTCCACCAGTACTTGAAACTCTATCAAATGAGAATTGTTCAATTAACTCATCCATTGTAAAGAATTCCTGGTTGTTTTCTGGACTCCATCCTACTAATGCAAGATAATTTACAAGTCCTTCTGGCAGATATCCTTTAGCTCTAAAGTCTTCTACTGAAACATCTCCATGTCTTTTGCTAAGCTTTTTCTTCTCTTTATTTAATACTGTAGGCAGATGCACAAACTGTGGTGTTTCCCATCCAAAAGCTTCAAATAAATATGCATGCTTTGGTGCTGAAGGTAGCCACTCTTCTCCTCTTACTATGTGAGTTATTTTCATAAGATGATCATCTACTACCACAGCAAAGTGATAAGTAGGGAATCCATCTGATTTAATAAGAACTTGGTCATCTAAATCCTTTGTATTTATTGTTATTTGTCCTCTTATTAAATCATTAAAAACTATATCTCTATTTTTTGGGAGTTTCAGTCTGATTACATACTCTTCACCTGCTTCTATTCTCTTCTTAGCTTCCTCCATGCTGATATCTCTACAATGTCCATCGTAGCCAAGCATCAGTCCTTTTTCTTTCTGTTCTTCTCTTAGCCTTTCAAGTCTTTCTTTGTCACAGAAGCAGTAGTAAGCATGTCCCTTTTCCAATAGTTCATTGATGTATTTCTTATATATGTCAAGTCTTTCTGATTGAATATATGGACCATATTCGCCTTTTTGAACTATTTTCCCATCTTCTATAAAAACTCCTTCATCATGTACTACACCAGCCCATAAAAGAGATTTTATTAAATTTTCTATGGCACCATCTACATATCTTGATTGGTCTGTATCTTCTATTCTTAGGATGTACTTTCCGCCTTGATTCTTTGCAAATAGATAATCATATAATGCTGTTCTTAAGCCACCTATATGTAAATAGCCTGTTGGGCTAGGTGCAAATCTGACCCTCACTTCAGACATCTTAAAACCTCCTAATAATTTTTCGTATTCATAATTGTATATTATATAATACTAGCTTTCTAGTATCAAGAAATAATGTTTCTTTAGTTATTTGCATCCTAAAATCTTTTAATAAGATAATAGACTAGTAGTAATACTGCAATATGTAATATCCACCATGCTAATGACAGAAATGAAAATCTACTTCTGTATCTAACTCTTTTCCTATTTCTATCCATTTCTTTCCTCCTAAACCTGTAGATAATATTAGGATTTACAATATGAGAAATGGATATTCCAATATTTTTTATTAGTTTAAGTGTTTTAACTATTATACTTACATAGCATTGCTGAACCAATTATGCCTGCATCATTTCCGTGTTCAGCTAAGACAATCTTACAGTATGGTATATCCTTAAATAATATCTTTTCATGTATTTTATTGTTTATTAGCTCCAGTAAATAGTCTCCTGCCTTTGACACTCCGCCACCTAAAGCTATTACTTCTGGATCAAGTAGGTTTATTAGATTAGTAATTCCTATTACCAGATAATCCACTAGCCTATTAACTGAAATTAACGCTAATTTATCCCCAGCTTTAGCACAGTCAAATATGACTCTTGCATCAAGTTTATCCAAGTCACTCACATATTTTCTTATGATAGTATCCTCTTTTGTTTCATCCATCAATTTTCTAGTATATTTTATCAATGCAGTAGCTGAAGAAAATGTTTCAAAACAGCCATTTTTCCCACAATTACAATTATAAAAATTCTCTCCTATTATCATATGACCTATTTCTGACCCAATGTTATTTGTCCCACCATAAAGCTTTCCATTAATTATAAATCCTCCACCTATTCCAGTCCCTAAAGTAATGAGAATAGAATTTTGAGTACCTCTAAGTGCACCATTTTCGAACTCTGCCAAGGCAGCTACAGAGGCATCATTATCTATGTAAACTGGCATATTAAATTCTCTTTCCAAAACCTTACCTAAAGGTACATTTGTCCAGCCTAAATTAACACAGTTTATAACATTACCTGTCTTTTTATCAGCTACTCCAGGGACCCCTATGCCTATCCCAGAAATTTTTTCATTCTCTGGAGCTTTATAAATAAGTTCTCTAATTAAATTGATTATATCCTGTATAACTACGTCAAAACCTCTAAAAGGCAAAGTTGGACAGCTTTTTTGAAATAATATGTTCCCTTCATTAGAAACTAGCCCAGCAGTAACATTTGTTCCACCAATATCTACCCCAATATACATGTGCACATCCCCCTTAATATTTTTCCAAAATTACCCTATAACCATTCTATCATAAATTGTATTCCTACTAAAATTAAAATATTTATAAAAGCCACCGTTTTATCGTTAACGGTGGCTTTACGCTAAAATTTTAATCCTTGGTATGCAAATTCTGCTTTGATTCTATCTATTATTTCATTTATACTTATTTCGGTTTTTTCTCCTCCTCTTCTTAATGAGAACTCTACCATTTCTTCATTTGCTCTTTTACCAACTGTAATTCTTATTGGTATACCTATTAAATCCGCATCTTTAAATTTAACCCCTGCTCTTTCATTTCTGTCATCAAGCAGAACTTCTAACCCAGACTTTGTAAGCTCATCATATAGTTTTTCTCCTAATACAACTTGCTCTTCACTCTTTACGTTTACAATTGTTATAATGACATGGTATGGAGCTACTGATAATGGCCATATAATTCCATTTTCATCGTGGTACTGCTCTATTACAGCAGCAATTGTTCTAGATACTCCTACACCATGGGATCCCATGTATATATACCTCTCTTTTCCATTTTCATCTAAAAATGTAGCGTTTAAGGATTTGCTATATTTGAGTCCTAACTGGAATATATTTCCTACTTCTATTCCTCTATCTATTTCAAGTAGTGCTCCACACTTTGGACACCTATCTCCTTTTTGAACTAGCAAAAGATCTTCTACTACTTCTCCTTCAAAATCTCTGCCATAGTTTACATTTTTGAAATGATAATCTGTTTCATTGGCTCCCACAATAAAGTTTTTCATCTTTGTAACTCTTGAATCAACTATAACTCTTATATTTTTTTTCAAGTTAATTGGACCAGCAAAACCTACCTCTGCTCCTGTAATTGCTTTTACAGTTTCTTCATCTGCCATCACTAACTCATGCTCTGGTATACCTAATACTTTAACTAGCTTTATTACGTTAAGCTCTCTATTTCCTGGTATCAATACTGCTACTACCTCATCCTTAGCTGTAAATAAAAGTGTTTTTACAAAGTTTTCACTAGGAGCATTAAAGAATCTTGCCACTTCTTCTATGGTCTTTGCATTTGGAGTATGAACTTTTTCTATATTTAGCTCATCTTGTGAATTTTGCTCTACTTCATATAAACAAGCGGCTTTTTCATCTGTAGCAGCATAATCACAGCTATCACAATAAGCTACAACACTTTCTCCAAACTCTGACATTGCCATAAACTCATGAGAATCGCTTCCACCCATAGCTCCAGAGTCGCCTTCAACTACTTTAAATTTTAATCCACATCTTGTGAAGATTTTTTCATAAGCTTTCCACATTTCTTTATAGGATTTTCTCATACCTTCTTCATCAATATCAAAGGTGTATGCATCCTTCATTATAAATTCTCTTGCCCTCATAAGACCAAATCTAGGCCTTTTTTCATCTCTATATTTAGTTTGAATCTGATAGAGATTAAGTGGTAGTTGCTTATAAGACTTTATCTCATGTCTTATTATGTCTGTAAAAATTTCTTCATGTGTTGGTCCCAAACAAAATTCTCTTTGATTTCTGTCATATAATCTGAACATTTCAGGTCCAAAGTCATTCCATCTACCTGATTCTTTCCATAGCTCAGCAGGTTGTATAGCTGACATTAAGACTTCCTGAGAACCAATTGCATCCATTTCCTCTCTAACTATGTTTTCTACTTTTCTCAGCACCCTGTTCCCTAATGGTAAGAACGAATATACTCCTGATACTAATTTTCTAATCATTCCTGCTCTTAACAAAAGCTGATGGCTTGGAAGCTCAGCTTCTGAAGGTACTTCTCTTAATGTTGGCATATATAGCTTTGACATTCTCATATATATCACTCCCATCTAGAATTTGATTTAAAAGTTAAATAAAAAAACCTTCGTCTCCAGTAAGGGACGAAGGTTATATCCGCGGTACCACCCTAATAGACTATATAAAATAGTCCACTCCATATAAATAACGGCTAAAACCGTCTAGACTTAGCTTTTTCGTCTAGAAGCTCTGGGATGGGTTCAATATTCATTGGGTTAGAAATCTCACAGCCTAGGATTTCCTCTCTGAAAACCTTAAATATCTACTATTTCCCTTCACTGCTTTTTATATTTATTTATGATTAAAGCTAATATTACTAAAAAATATTTACTTTGTCAATTATTTTTATACATTAAATTTTTACATAATTATAAAATATTCGCAATAGGCACATTATGAAAAACCTCTTTAGATATTCTTTTCAAACTTTATACTTTGTATCAATTTATTGTCCCCAATATATCTTTGTGACATTCAAACCTTTAAATTCTTCACTCTAAGTTTTATAATTTCATTACTCTTCTACTAGCAAGCAAACTACTTGGGACGATATACCTTCCTCACGACCTTCAAAGCCTAATTTTTCAGTTGTTGTTGCCTTAATGCTGATATTATCTATAGAAGTGTTAAGCACTTTAGCAATTCTCTCTCTCATAATATCAATATAAGGGGCTAGCTTAGGTCTTTGAGCAGCAACTACACAATCAATATTGCCAATTTTATATCCTGATTTTATCATTAAATCATATGTTTTTGTAAGCAAATTCATACTATTTATGTCCTTGTATTTTTCATCTGTATCTGGAAAATGCTTACCTATATCCCCTAGTGTCAATGCACCTAAAATACTATCAATTATTGCATGTACTAGGACATCTGCATCTGAGTGACCTAATAATCCTTTTTCATAGGGTATTTCTACTCCGCCAATTATTAATTTTCTTCCTTCTACTAATCTATGTACATCATATCCTATGCCTATTCGCACTATATTCCCCCCTTATTAATTGAACCATATGGAAATTTCTCGTTCGGCAGCTTCTAGTGAATCTGAAGCATGAACAATGTTTTCTGTCTTTGTATTTGCATAGTCTCCCCTTATTGTTCCTAATTCTGCTTCAACAGGATCAGTACTCCCATTAATTTTTCTAGCTAACTTTATGGCATTGCTACCTTCAACTATCATAACTAATATATTTCCTCTCATCATATAGGAAATCAATTCTTCATAAAAGGGCTTCTCTTTATGCTCTATATAGTGTTTTTCAAGTGTGGCTCTATCTGCCTTCAGCATTTTACAAGCGGCTATTTTTAGCCCCTTCCTCTCATATCTACTTATAATTTCTCCAATAAGTCCTCTTTCAACACCATCTGGTTTAATTATTACAAGCGTTCTTTCCATAGTTAGCTCTCCTTTCCTTTTAGATTTTATTCTAGCAATATTTGTGCTAATTTCAAATCCTCTGGAGTAGTAATTTTTATATTCGAATAAGAACCTTCTGCTATTTTTACTTTATATCCTAATCTTTCTACTAACATACTGTCATCTGTGGCTATAATATTATCTTCTAAAGCTTTTTTATAGGCTTCAAGTATTAATCCATAAGAAAAAGTTTGAGGAGTCTGTACTGCCCATAGCTTGCTTCTATCAGGAGTATCTATAATGTCTTTTTCGCTGTTGACTATCTTTATAGTATCCTTCACTGGTGTACCTATTACGCATGCATCATAATTAATAGCTCCTTCAATACTTTTCATAATATCTTCACCTGTTACAAAAGGTCTTACTCCATCATGTATAATTACTATGTCACATAAGCTATTTACTGCTAAAAGACCATTATAAACTGAATCTTGCCTTTCAGCCCCTCCACTTACTATATTAATCACTTTTTTAAATCCATATTTTTTCACTACTTCTTTAAAGCAATATTCTTTTTCTTCTTCCCTTGTTACTATAATTATTTCATCTATATATTCATTATTGTCAAATTTCTCTATAGTATAAGCTAAGATAGGTTTTTCTTTTAAACATAAAAACTGTTTACTAATTTTGGAATTCATTCTTTTCCCAATTCCAGATGCTGCTATGACTGCAGATATGTATTTACCATTATAAGACAATTTTATCACCTCTAGGTCATTATATCACACTACAATGAAATGAAGTAGAACAATAAGCCTTCTAATATTTAAAGTAACAAAAAGCTGCTGCATAATAATTAAATGAATCCTATTTGGCTCCAGTTCTTTTTAATTTTTTAGAAAAAAGGAGCATCGTTAACTACAACATATTTAGTAGTTTTACGACACTCCCAAAATTAATTATATTATAATAACTTATTATACCGCTTTGTCGGTAGCTGACTTAGGCTTTGCAAATATCATTCTACCTGCCGCAGTTTGTAAGACACTTGTAACTAATACATCTATTGTATCTCCAATATGTTTTTTACCGCCATCTACTACTATCATAGTTCCATCATCTAAGTAGGCTACACCTTGACCTGATTCTTTTCCATCCTTAACAACCTGTACTATCATCTCTTCTCCCGGAAGAACTACTGGTTTAATAGCATTAGCTAATTCATTTATGTTTAGGACTTCAACTCCATGAAATTCTGCTAGCTTATTTAGGTTATAGTCATTTGTAACTACTTTTCCTTTAATAGATTGAGCTAATTTTAATAGCTTTGTATCTACTTCTGCAATATCTTCAAAATCCTTATCGTATATAATAACTTCTATATCTAGCTCTTTTTGTATTTTGTTTAAAATATCAAGTCCTCTTCTCCCTCTATTTCTTTTTAGAGAATCAGACGAATCTGCTATTTTCTGAAGCTCTTCCAGTACAAATTCAGGTATAACCAAAGGCCCCTCTACAAAACCAGTCTTACATATATCCGCTATTCTTCCATCGATTATTACGCTAGTATCAAGTATCTTAGGTAATGCTGTGTTTGTTCCTTTAGGTGTTTTTTCTCTGCTTCCACTTTTCTTTAATGAGCCTAGTACATTTAAGAAATCCTCTTTTTTCCTAGTCGGAACAACTATTCCAATATAACCAAAAATGATATAAAAAAGTATTGATAACACAGGACCAACAAATGGAATCATATTAAACAGCGGACTTACCAGATAGGCAATTATTAATCCCAAAACTAGCCCAACTACTCCAAGAACTATGTCTGAAGCAGGTATTTTTTGTATCTCTCCTTCTAAAATAGACATCATTTTTTTACAATTTTTCATTATCTTAGGAGAAAGAATAAAAAATATAATACCAAATATTAGACCTACTGCTATGTAGGCATAAGGTTTTATTCCTAAATCTTTTACAAAGCTAAGAAGTCCTATAGAATCTAATAAGGCCATTATACCTATTCCTAAAGATATCCCAAGGATTGTTAAAATAAATCTCAAGAATCTTGTCACTATTACTGATTTATCTACCACTTGATTTTCACCTCCTACTATAGTTATTACCACAATATTAGTATACTATAACTAATTTATCATAAATTACATTAATAAATTCGTTTATTCTATTTTTTTTATAAAAATTTAATAATAAAAAAATATATAGCAGCTAAATTGTGCAAAAAAACATTTTCAAAAGCATTAAAATCAAAAAAACATTTTCTTGGATCACAAACAAATGAACTAAGTAAATCAAAAACTTCAGCAGCCTGATAAAGCTCATCAGGATAAATCCTTTTATAAAAACAAAGCAGAATTGCTTTATAAAAAAAGCAAGCGCCTGTGTATAAGACGCCTACCTTACACTATTTTCAATTAAATCTTCAGCTTCATCTTGTTCTATGTTTTTTGCAAGTACGATTTCACTTACTAGCATTTGTTTTGCGTTGTTAAGCATCTTTCGTTCACCAGTAGAAAGTCCTTTTTCTCTATCTCTAATTATTAAATTTCTAACTACACTCGCAATTTCATAGATATCTCCACTTTTAATCTTATCCATATTAGCTCTATATCTTCTATTCCAATTCTGCGGCATCTTAGTTTTATGGTCTCCTAATACAGCAAAAACTTGATCGATTTCTTCATCACTTATTATTTCTCTTATGCCTATATCTTCAACGCTATCTATAGGAACCATTACCTTCATGTCTCCCATTGGCATCTTCATTATATAATACTTTCTCTTCTTGCCTAATATCTCTTTTTCCTCAATTGCAATTATTATCCCTGCTCCATGCATTGGGTAGACAACCTTATCGCCTATATTAAACATAAAGCACACCTCCTAAAATGAAGTGAAACTTAGCTAGGATAAACGCATACATATCCTTTAACTAGTTAAATCGACGAATAAATAACATAAACGTCCTACTATATAGTATACATTATTACCTTCATTATGTCAAATCAATTATTTTACCACATTGTCTGAAAGTTTGTCAACTCGATTTTATAATTTGTGAATTGACAAAATAATAAGTATGCAAGTATAATTAAATATAACTAAAACAAGTAAAATAGAGGTGATTCTATGGAAAGTAGTAATACTTACAATAATCTCCAGAAAGCTGTTTCTAAAGTCTTAATACGCCACAAAAGTATTTTAGATATAATAACTAAGCTTGAGGAATCTAATTCTAGAATCAATAGAGCCGTAGTTAAGTCTGTGACTTCCTGCGGATGCATATCTATAAATGCAGAAAAACAAGACTATAGCAAAGACTCTTTAATAGATATTAAAAATTCTCTAAAAAGCCATGTAGAAGGAAACCTTTGCGATAATTGCAGAGAAAAAATAGAAGAGGAAATCGGCAATCATTTGTTTTACATAGCTTCTTTATGTAATACTTTAGACTTAAATCTAGAAGAAATTACTTCAAAAGAAATAAGTAATTTAAAAACCTTAGGTATTTATAGCTTATTATAAGCTTAAAGGGAAGTGCCGCAAAACTACTGAATAAGTAGTCAGCGATGCTTCTCTTTTTATAAATTGAAAAAGAGCTGAAGCCCAATGAGTTTTACTTGTTTATTGTGCAACAGACTCTTTATGCTTATAAATGTCTATCTACCATAGACTGTTCTTGTAATCTTCTAAGACCTTCCTTAATTGAACGCGCTCTAACTTCTCCTATCCCCTCCACTGAATCCAGTTGAGAAATCGAAGCCTTTAGTATATTCTCTAATGAGTTAAACATCTGTATTGTATTTTCCAATACATTTGAAGGAATTCTAGGTATTTTACTTAGTATTCTATAACCTTTTGGAGAAACTGTCAGATCCAAAGCATTTATCCCATCATCATATCCTAAAGCTTTAGCTATTGTTGCCAGATCTAAAAGCTCTTCAGAACTCAATGATTTAATCTCATTTATTATAGAATCGAGACTTATATTTTCCTTGTTTACACAATAATCTTTAATTATATTTATTCCATCTTCCTCTACATCATTAGTAAGCTCTTCTAACTGCATTTTTATGAGCCTACCTTCATTTCCTAATTCTAAAATATATCTTTCAATCTCTGATGCTATTCTCATAACCATTTCTGTTCGCTGTAAGACCTTAGTAGCATCAAACACTGTGACTAAATTTTCAAATTCTAACGCACTTAAATTAATCATTGCCTGGTTTAGTACTACTTTATACTTTTCAAGAGTTTGTATAGCCTGATTTGCTTTGTTTAAAATCTCGTTTACATCTTTAAGAACGTATTTAGCATTTCCCTTATAAAGAGAAATCACATTTCTTCTCTGGGAGATTGATATAACTAACTCACCAGTCTGTTTTGCTACTCTTTCAGCAGTTCTATGCCTCGTTCCAGTTTCTCTAGAAGAAATAGTAGGGTCAGGTACAAGCTGTGCATTTGCAATAAGTATTTTTTTTGCATCATTACTTAATATAATTGCTCCATCCATTTTTGCAAGTTCATATAAATTAGCAGGAGTTAGGTCACTATTAATTTTAAAGCCTCCGTCCACAATATTCATTACTGCTTCTTTATCTCCAATAACTATTAGCGCTCCTGTTCTAGCTCTAACTATATTTTCTAATCCGTCTCTAAGCACAGTTCCAGGTGCCACAATTTTTAGTGATTCCATAATTAAATCCCTCTTAACTACTTCATCCCTCATCTGAAGTTATCCTCCTAGTACATTATCCAAAGCCTCAACAATGTTAGTTACTCCTATAACGTTCATATTTCTAATACTTTCCAACCCCTTAAGATTAGATTTAGGGACAATTGCTGTATTAAATCCGAGCTTTTCTGCTTCTTTAAGTCTTTTTTCTATAAAGCTAACGGTCCTCAATTCTCCTGTTAGTCCTACTTCTCCAATAGCAATAGTTTTAGGGTTAATTTCAATATCCTTGAAGCTAGAAGCTAGTGCACACACTATTCCTAAATCAAGAGCAGGTTCTCTTATCTGTATACCTCCTACTATATTAATATATGCATCATAGCTTTGCATATGAAGGCCAGCTTTTTTCTCAAGTACTGCAAGCATAAGTACTACTCTATTGTAATCTATTCCTGTAGCCACTCTTCTTGGCATTCCAAAAGCAGTGTGACTTACTAATGCCTGAACTTCCACCAGCATAGGTCTAGTACCTTCCATACTAGGAACTACTATAGTTCCAGCAGTGTTCAAAGGTCTTCCCGCTAAAAGCATTTCCGAAGGATTTTTAACTTGAACAAGGCCTATATCCCTCATTTCAAATATACCTATTTCATTTGTTGAGCCAAACCTATTTTTAACTCCCCTTAAAACCCTATAAGTATGATGTCTTTCTCCTTCAAAATATAAAACTGTGTCTACCATATGCTCTAAAACTCTAGGTCCTGCTATAGAGCCTTCTTTTGTCACATGTCCAACTATAAATGTGGCAATATCTCTAGTCTTAGCAATCTTCATCAATATAGTAGTAGCTTCCCTGACTTGACTGACACTTCCCGGAGCTGATTCTAAACTAGGGCTATATACTGTTTGTATGGAATCTATTATCAATAAATCAGGATTTAAGTTATCTACTGCATTTACTATAACATCCATATTAGTTTCTGATAATAAATATAATTCTTTAGCCTGTACACTAAGTCTATCAGACCTCAATTTTATCTGTCTTGAAGATTCCTCAGCTGACACATATAATACCTTCAATCCTTCTCTAGAAATATTGTTTGCAACTTGTATAAGTAAAGTCGACTTCCCAATTCCAGGGTCTCCCCCTACAAGAACGAGAGAACCTTTAACTAGTCCCCCTCCTAATACTCTGTCGAGTTCCTCAAGCCCTGTTGTAATTCTATACTCCTCTTCAGTTTTTATGTCTATAATTTTCTCTATTTTTGCTTCTGTACTCATGCTAGGGACTTTAGAGACTCTATCAATTACTTCTTCTACAAAAGAGTTCCACTGATTACAAGATGGACATTTTCCTAACCATTTGTAAGCTTCATATCCACATTCCTGACATATGTATCTGACTTTTGGCTTTGCCATAATTTATCCCCCATTGCCACTTACCTTATTTTATTATGCCACTTTCTGCATTTTATTATATATAATTCCTTAATCATATGTATATTTAAATAGAATTTCGGTTTAATTTATCTGTCATAATCTCTTCTAAAATATCTTTGGATATAATACCTTTAGTTAAAAGCGCCCTCTCGATAATAGATAACCTTTTCTTTACCCTAGCTAATTCTAATTCTAGAGAAGCCCTTTTATCTGGCTCTATTTCCTTATTCTCTTCATATTCTATTATTTCTAATACATGAGTATATTCTATATTCTCGTCTTTAAAAGGATTCCCATGAGTATAGGAATAAGTTATTTCGCCTTTTCTTGCACGAAAATCAAATTTCTCGTCTGGAATTCTCAACTCAAAACTTTCTTTGTCCAAAAGTTTTTTTAGTTTATCATTATCCTCATTTTTTAGAGTTGTTTCACATTTTATCCTAACTAAGTTTTTTCCTGTAATATCACTTTTTATATAATCTCTATTGTAGTTTTCTACTAGAAGTTCCATCTCATCAATTATTATCTTTTTCATAAGTTTTCTCCTCTCATTCTTATTATCTATAAAAATATTATCATATTTCTACTATTTGTATTAATTAAACCTTAAATTTAAAAAGATTTTACAAAGTATTAATAATTAAAAATAGCTCTTCTTATAATAAAATCAATTCCCTTTATTTGAATAATAGAACTTTATATTAAAAAGCTTTTATTCAAGAATTAAAAATCAAGGTGGCTTTTTATGAGCCACCTCATAAGCAACTTAAGTGAAATCAAAGATTTCAACCAACCTAGTTAAAACTTTTTTGAGAAGGTTTCTTAATTATGAGGGTTAAAATATAAAATTTTTCTACTTGTTATAAAAATAGTAAGGAAAAAATCCTTACTATTTTTTAGTGAAAGTCAACTTTTCTCCATCAAAACCGATTAATATAGTATCATTTCTACTGATATTACCTTTGAGCATTTCCTCAGAAAGCTGATCTTCTACTAGTTTTCTAATAGCTCTTTCAAGAGGTCTAGCACCAAAGGATGGGTCAAAGCCTTCCTTTCCTATAAACTCTTTTGCTTCATCAGTTATCTCGAGATTTAGATTGAGTCTTTCAAGCTTCTTCTCTAAGTCTTTAATCATTATATCTACTATCTTCTTAATATGCTCTTCACCAAGAGGATGGAATACTATAACCTCATCAATTCTATTAAGAAACTCCGGTCTAAAGGTCCTTTTAAGTTCTTCAGTTATATTTTCCTTCATCTTTTCATATTCAGCTTTTTCGACATTTGAAGGAGCAGCAAAACCAAGAGTTTTTTGCTTTTTCAAAGTTGAAGCTCCTACGTTTGAAGTCATAATAACTACAGTATTTTTAAAATCAACTACTCTTCCTTTTGAGTCAGTTAACCTTCCATCATCTAGTAGTTGAAGTAATACATTAAACACATCAGGATGAGCTTTCTCTATTTCATCAAAAAGCAAAACTGAATAAGGTCTTCTTCGTACTTTTTCTGTAAGCTGTCCTCCCTCATCATAGCCAACATATCCAGGAGGTGAACCTATCAGCTTAGATACAGAATGCTTCTCCATATATTCTGACATATCTACTCTAATAACTGCATCTTCATCTCCAAACAGTGCTTCTGCTAAAGATTTTGCAAGGTGAGTCTTTCCTACTCCTGTAGGTCCTACAAATATAAATGAACCAATAGGTTTTCTTGGATCTTTTAGACCTACTCTAGCTCTCCTTACAGCACTAGATAAAGCAGAGACAGCTTGATCTTGGCCAATCACTCTCTTATGAAGTATTTCTTCGAGATTTAAAAGTCTTTCTGATTCTTCAACGGTCATTTTCTTCACAGGAATTCCTGTCCAAATTGATACTACATATGCTATCTCATCATATCCAACTTCACTTGAAGCTGATTGTTTTTGCTGCTGCCAACCCTCTTGTTTTTGCTTAAGCTCTTCCCTTATTCTCTTTTCTTCATCTCTGATTTTAGCAGCTTTCTCATAATCTTGTGCACTTATAGCTGCTTCTTTTTCTTGAGCTAGCTCTTCTAGCTTTGCCTCTAACTGATTCAAATCTGGCGGAGCTGTTATAGTCTTGATTCTAACTCTTGAAGCTGCTTCATCAATTAAGTCTATTGCCTTGTCAGGTAAAAATCTATCTGTTATATATCTAGCTGAAAGCTCTGCAGCTGCCTTTATAGCTTCATCAGTTATTTTAACTCTGTGATGAGCCTCGTATTTATCCCTTAAACCCTCTAGTATTTTAATAGTATCTTCGACTGTAGGTTCATCAACCATGATAGGTTGGAATCTTCTTTCTAGTGCTGAATCCTTTTCAATATGCTTTCTATATTCGTCTATTGTTGTTGCACCAATTGCTTGGATTTCACCTCTTGCAAGTGCAGGTTTAAGTATATTTGATGCATCAATCGCTCCTTCTGCTGCCCCTGCACCTATTAAGGTATGAATTTCATCTATAAACAATATAACATCCTTAGCTTCTCTTATTTCCTCCATAACCTTCTTTAGTCTTTCTTCAAATTCCCCTCTATATTTTGCACCCGCAACCATTGAAGCTAAGTCTAATGTAACTACTCTCTTATCCTTTAATAGTTCAGGAACTTCTCCACTGACAATTAATTGAGCTAATCCTTCTGCTACAGCAGTTTTTCCTACTCCTGGTTCACCTATTAGGCAAGGATTATTTTTAGTTCGTCTACTAAGTACTTGTATTACTCTCTCTATTTCCTTCTCTCTTCCTATTACTGGATCTAGCTTTTCCTCTCTAGCTAATGCTGTGAGATCTCTACCAAATTTATCTAATGTTGGAGTATTAACTACTCTATTGGAACTACCACTCTGCCCTGGCCTATTGTAGCTCCCATTTAACATGTTTATTACTTCTTCCCTTACTTTATCTAAGTCTATTCCCATTCCTCTAAGTATTACTGCAGCAACACCTTCTGGCTCTCTTATAAGCCCTAAAAGAAGATGCTCTGTTCCAATATAATTATGACCTAAATTTCTTGCTTCCATGAAGCTTAGTTCAAATACTCTTTTAGTTCTAGGGGTATATCCTTGAACCTCACTACCTTGATTCCCATACCCAATTATATTAACAATAAAATTTCTTACAGCATCTAGAGTAACTCCCAATTTCGTAAGGACATTTGCAGCAATACCATCACTTTCTCTAATGAGTCCTAAGAGCAAATGCTCTGTTCCCACATAATCGTGCATTAGTTGTTTTGCCTCTTCTTGAGCAAAATAAATTGCTCTCTGAGCTCTTTCAGTAAATCTACCAAACATAGACATGTATATCCCTCCTATGACCTAATTTTTTCTCTAATTATTTCAGATCTTTTCACATCCCTTTCTAAAACTGTTAGTTCATGCTCTGCTTGGTTCTGTATGTTTGCAGGTTGAGTTTCTATCATTAGATTATTTACTGTGTCTAAGTTTATATTTTTTATTATGTTCATATTTATTCCCATTCTTACATTAGATAATAACTCCATGCTTTCTTTTGAAGATATTATTCTAGCATTTTGTAATATACCCAAAGATCTATAAACCTTATCTTCAATTTCAACTCTTTTATTGTTTAATAGGCTCTCCATTGCAGCTCTCTCTTTTGCTATTATTTGAAATACTATGCTCTTAAGTTTCTGTATTATTTCTTCTTCGCTTTCTCCTAATGTAGTTTGATTAGATATCTGAAAAAGATTTCCAATAGCACTGCTTCCTTCGCCATAAAGACCCCTTACTGTTAATCCAATTTGACTTACTGCCTGAAGTATTTGATTTATAAATCCAGTCAATACAAGGCAAGGTAAATGTACCATAACAGAAGCTCTAAGACCTGTGCCAACATTTGTAGGGCAGCATGTCAAATACCCAAATCTTTCGTCAAAAGCATATTTTGCATTAGATTCTAATAAATCGTCTATTCTACTGCCTATTTCCCATCCTTCTTCAATATTAAGTCCTGGAAGTAATACTTGTATTCTAATATGGTCTTCTTCATTTATCATTATTGAAACTTTCTCGTCATCCCTTAGTAAAAAAGCACTTAACTCTGGCTTTTCAAGCAAGTTTGGGCTAATTAAATGCTTTTCTACAAAAATACTTCTTTCTAAAGGAGATAATTTGTCTATTTCATACATTTTATATCTGCTATTTGAAATACTATTATTGATTATTGAATCACTGACTGTTTTCTTTACCTGATTGGCTTCTGGGACAGTCATTAAATGTGGAAATCTAATATTCTCTATATTCCTAGCAAGTCTAACTCTGCTGCTTAATACTATATCTTTATCTTTGCCTTCTCCTTTTAACCAGCTTATCATATCAATCACTGCTCCCTTCAAGTGTATTTTGAAGTCTCTTTATTTCATCTCGAATTTGAGCAGCTTTTTCAAATTCTTCTCTACTAACAGCTAGATCCAACTCTATCTTAAGCTTTTCTATCATTTTCCTTGTACCTACATTTTTACCAGCTTCTCTAGGTATCTTTCCATTATGAGTATCATGTCCATGTATCTTTTTTAATAATGGGACTAATTTATCTCTAAAAGAATTATAACAGTTGCTGCATCCAAACTTTCCTAGCTGTCTAAACTTTCCATAAGTTAATCCACAGTTATCACAAGTCAAAGATTTCACTTGTTCAATTTTTATAGGTCCATCATATGAACTATCTATTAATCCTGCTAAGAAGTTGTGGATTGAAAAAGGTGTATCAAAACTAAAGCTATTGTTTTTCTTAGCACATTCTTCGCATAAGTAAGATTCTGTTACATGATTATTAACTATCTTCTTCATGTGTACTGTAGCTTGATTTTGGCCACATTGTTCACAAAGCATATTATCGCCTCCACTAAGTCATTTTAAAAACACAAGCAGCATATTTTTTAATATATCTGCCCTAATCTTATTTTTATCATTATTTACATTATTCAAAGTTCTGTCAGAAAGTACTATTTTCATAATATTATGTTCTCTTTCGGTAATAATATCTTCCTCTAAAAAGCTTTCTATTATTCCATGTGCCCTAGATTCACTTATTGATTCGCCTATTATATTTTGTATTAAATCTTTAATGTATTTATCTCTATTAATATTTACCTTTACTATCTTTACATACCCACCTCCACCTCTTCTACTCTCAATAAAATAACCTTTATCCGAAGAAAATCTCGTTGTAAGTACATAATTTATTTGAGATGGAGCGCAGTCAAAATATTGTGCTAATTCATTCCTCTGTATTTCTATTACCCCATTATTAGCTTCATCTAATAATTTTTTAATAAAATCTTCAATTAAATTACTTAGTTTTGACATATATTCACCTCTATTCTGACTTTGACTTTCTTTGTCCTTAATAATATTTTATATCTTTTATATTTTTTTTCAAGAGCTATTTTAAATATGCATATTTTTATACCTCATCCTGCTTCTTTAAGATTAACTTAGAAAATATTGAAGATATTTAAAAATTTTCTTCAACTTATAATGTTTAAAAAACTCTTAACACAAATAAGCTTTTGTACAATGAGCAATAAGCCTCATTGGCTACAGCCTAGATTTTTTCAAGTCATTCATCATAATTTCCAATTCTTTAATCATTGACTGAAAAACATAAAAAAGAAGTATCGCTAACTGTTTATTCAGTAGTTCTGCGATACTTCTCTCAAATGTTTCTATTCTTTTTCAGCCTTAGCTTCAGCTATAATCTTCTCACTTATATGTGGTGGAACTTCTTCATACCTAGCAAACTCCATTCTGAAGCTTCCTCTTGCTTGAGTCATTGATCTTAGATCTATTGCATATTTGAATAATTCTGTCTGTGGAGCCTCTGCAATTACTAATTGATTACCATCTTCTTGCTGTTCCATACCGAGTATCCTACCTCTTCTCTTATTCATGTCTCCCATTATATCTCCCATGTATTCCTCTGGAACAGTTATCTCTAATCTCATAATTGGCTCTAATAATACAGGTTTTGCTTGTTCCATACCTTTCTTAAATGCGAGAGAGGCAGCAATTTTAAATGCCATTTCATTTGAGTCAACAGGATGGTATGACCCGTCAAATAGTGTTGCCTTAACATTAACTACTGGATACCCAGCTAATACACCTCTTTCTATTGATTCCCTTAAGCCTTTTTCTACTGCTGGGATGAATTGTTTAGGCACTGCTCCTCCAAATATCTCTTCTGCAAATTCAAACTCTAGTTCAGATGGTTCAAATCTTATGTGAACATCACCATATTGTCCAGCTCCACCTGATTGTTTCTTATGCTTTCCTTGAACACTTGCTGTACCTCTTATAGTTTCTCTATATGGAACCTTTGGCTCCTTAAGCTCTACTTCAACTCCAAAAATATTTTTTAACTTATTTGTAATCACTGCAAGCTGCATATTACCTTGGCCACCTATAAGAAGCTGCTTTGTCTCTGTATTTCTTTGTACTACAAATGTTGGGTCTTCCTCTGTCATCCTTGCAAGTGATGCACTTATTTTCTCTTCATCACCTTTAGCCTTTGGCTCTACTGCTAGGAATAAACATGGTTCAGGATATTTAATTTTTTCATATTGAATTGGAGCATTTTTATCGCAAAGCGTATCTCCTGTTTCTGTAAACTGTAATTTAGCAGTAGCACCTATATCTCCTGCTACTAATTGATCAACTTCTATTTGATTTTTTCCGCGTAATAAGAATAGTCCTCCTATTTTTTCTATTTCATCTTTATTTGCATTTAATACTTCCATATCTTTTGTAAGCTTTCCTGAACATATACTTAATAAAGAGATTTTACCTACAAATGGGTCTACAATAGTTTTAAATACAAATGCAGAGAATGGCTGATTTTTATCTATTTTCCTTTCAATCTTATCTGTTGTTCCAGGTTTAACTCCTTCATAAGCTCCAACATCACTTGGTGAAGGTAAATAAGCATTTATCACATCTAAAAGAGTATGAATACCTATGTTATTTTGAGCTGAACCTATTATTACTGGAACTAAATCACAATTTACTACGCCCTTTCTAAGTCCAGCATGGATCTCTTCTGCTGTAAAAGCCTCTCCTTCAAAATATTTCTCCATCAATTCTTCATCAGCCTCTGCTACTGATTCCATAAGCATCTCTCTAAGAGGCTCTATTGTGCTATTCATGTCTTCTGGTACAGGTGCATCTACACAATCTTTCCCATCGTATATTCTGCCAACTAAGTCAACTATATTTACAAATCCTTTAAAGGCACCTGCTTCAAATATCGGAACTGCAAAAGGAACTACCTTGTTTCCGAATTTATCTCTAAGCTCATTAATAAGCTTATCATAGTTAACGTTTTCCTTATCCATTTTGTTTAAAAATATAATTTTAGGTACTTTACCTTTTTCTGTATAACTCCAAGCCTTCTCAAAGCCTACCTCTATTCCTGCTGATGCATCAGCAACTAGAACCGCTCCAGAAGCTACTCTAAGTGCGCTATTTACCTCTCCCACAAAATCAAAATATCCAGGAGTATCTAAAATATTGTATTTCGTATTCTTCCACTCTACTGGAATTATAGAAGTTCCTATAGAAAATTGTCTTGCAATTTCCTCTTTATCGTAGTCTGAAATAGTATTTCCGTCTTCTACTCTTCCTTTTCTTTTTGTCAATCCTGCTACAAATAATATGGCTTCCGTTAATGTAGTCTTACCACAACTTCCATGACCTAAAAACGCTACATTTCTTATTTTGTCAGTTTGATATTCCTTCATCTAACTTCCCCCTTGCAGATTTAGTTTTGACTTTTTCAGACAATTGTTATAATTGCTAATATTAATAATTCTACACATTTTTTTAAATACCTTCTTTTTTATAATTTTAAAATTAATAACTTTAATCACTTACATGTAGAAAATATCCCCATTTTATGTATTTTTATTCTAAAAATTTCAAATTTTTTAATATTATAATATTATAGATTTTAGCATTTTATAATTTCACTTATTTATTGTGATTATTAAAACAAGTTCAGATATTTATTTATGCTAAAAAACTTTCTATTATGACTTTTAAATTATTAACTCATATACATTTCTTATTCTTCAATTTCTGTCTTGTAGACTAAGCATTACAGCATAAAATTGAATTAATGGTTTAAAACAATAAATTAACATTTCTGGATGTAGAAAAAACAAGGAGGAGTTTTTATGATTCTAATAAATGAAAAAAACAAATCCTATAAGCATTAAGTTCGATATAGATTTAAATGACAATGCATACTTTAAAGATAAGACTTTTATAATGAACTTGAATATCACAGTAAATTTTTTGGATGAAATTTATAGTTATGAAAATATAGCTTTTGGCATTGACTCAATGCAGCAGTTAATAGAATATATTGATAAGTACATTGCGGGTGAAATAGATTATTTTTATTACACACCTCTTGAAGAAGATTTTGCAATTTTCGAAAGGCCACCTAAGGTTGACATGTTAAAAATAATAAAAGAAATGGAAGACCTTCCCCATTATAAAGATTCTCTAAAGGAATTGAAAGAAATTATAGAAGAAAAGAAAAAAATCATTAACTTAATTTTTTTAATTGATAATTGTAAATACTTAAACGGGTTTTCTACAGGAACAGGAATGGGTTTTTGTATACAAATTTCATTGAATCAACTAAAGGAATTTAGAAATAATGTAGAGCAAAAGTTAGTTTTGATAAATCAACTGAGAGCAAATATATAATCAAGACTTTTAATTAGAATACCTAGCTTTTGTTTCCCCTTCCTTTTAAAGATTTATTTAATTAATGTTATATTAATAAAATGAAATATCTAGGAAAACTTTTTCATAGTTATGTTATAATTATAGTCAAATAACAATTAATTTTCTAAAGGGGGCGTTGTATTTGTCAATTCAATTCAGAGAAGAGCTAGCTAATTTAACTCCTTATAAGCCAGGTAAGCCTATAGATGATGTTAAAAGAGAATATGGGCTTAAGGACGTAATAAAACTAGCATCAAATGAAAATCCTCTTGGTTGTTCACCTAAAGTAATCGAAGCAATAAAAAACTCTTTGGATAATTTAGGTCTATACCCAGATGGTAACTGTACATTATTGAAAGAAGCTCTTGCAAAAAAATTAGGTATCAGCGTCAATAATATTATTTTAAGCAGTGGTCTAGATGAAATGACAGACCTATTAGCTAAAACCTTCTTTAATAAAGGTGACGAGGCAATAATGGCTGATATTACTTTCCCTAGATACATAGCCACTACAATGATGATGGGAGCAAAGCCTGTTTTAGTGCCTTTAGTTAACTGGACTCATGACCTTAACGGAATGCTTAATGCTATAACAGGCAAAACAAAGCTTATTTGGCTATGTAACCCAAATAACCCTACTGGAACAATGTTTACTGAAAAAGAGTTAATTGACTTCCTTGATAAGGTTCCTGAAAACATAGTTGTAGTTTACGATGAAGCTTACAGAGAATTTGTAACTAGAGATGACTACACTAAGGACAGCATTCCTCTACTAAAGAAATATCCGAATCTCATTATTTTAAGAACATTCTCGAAGATTTATGGACTTGCTGCATTAAGAGTAGGTTATACTATGGCAAGTGAAGAAATAATCGCTAACATAAATAAAGTAAGAGGACCATTTAACGTAAATACTTTAGCACAAGTTGCAGCTATTGCAGCTTTAGAAGATGAGGAATTCCTAAAGAAATCATATGAAACTAATGTTGAAGGTAAAGCATATCTATATAAAGAATTTGACAAACTAGGCCTAGAATATGCTCCTTCTGAAACAAATCATATATTTGTAAATGTTCAAAAAGACGGAAATGAAGTATTTATTGAGCTTCAAAAAAGAGGAGTTATTATAAGACCTCAATTTGGTCAGTGGATAAGAGTTAGTATTGGAACTATGGATGAAAATAGAATATTCATCGAAAAGTTAAAAGAAGTTCTTGGAAAATAAATTTAATTATAGTATAAGCCTGTACAATAGAAAATGTACAGGCTTATACTTTTATTTTCTGCATACTATTCCAATTTCATAAGCTTCTCTCCAAAGTTGTTCTCTAAACTTAGGATGAGCTATATTAATAAGTCTCTCTACTCTCTCTCTTGTATTTGTACCTCTTAAAGAAGCTACCCCATACTCTGTAACTACATAATCTACATCATTTCTTGAAAGACTTACTATAGCTCCTGGCTTTAACATAGAAACTATTTTAGATATCTCCTCTTTTTCTCCAGTTTCTTTATTTGTAACCATAGCTGTAGAATAAAGAGCCATAATCGAACGACCATTTTTAGCGTTTTGTGCACCTACTGCTGTATCTACCTGTCCTCCAGTACCACTAAATTGCATTGGACCAATTGATTCAGATGCACATTGTCCTGTTAAGTCTATTTCCAATGTCGTATTTATTGATACCATGTTATCTATTTGGGCATAAGTATAAGGGTCATTTACATACTTTCCAGCCATTACAAGAACTGAAGGATTGTCATCAATATACTCATAAAGCTGCTTATTCCCAAGGGCAAATGTACATACTATCTTCCCTCTATGCAAAGTTTTTTTCCTGCCATTTATGACTCCAAGCTTAGCCAATTCTGCCATTGTTGAAGTCATCATTTCTGTATGAACTCCTAAGTCCTTCTTGTCTTTAAGATAGGTTGCTACTGCATTTGGTATTCCACCAATACCTAATTGTATGCAGTCTCCATCATTTATCATATCTGCAATGTACTTACCTATAATCTTATCTTTTTCACTAGGAAGTACATCTGGAAGAGTTGGAACTTCATAATCAGCTTCTATCAAGTAATCTACTTCAGTATAATGAATCTCTACGTCTCCAAAGGTTCTAGGATAGTTTGGATTAATTTCAAGTATTACTAAATCAGCAGCGTCAATCATTTCTCTTTCATAAGTATTGCTCAAAGAAAGAGAAATAAATCCATGTTTATCTGGAGGAGTTGCAGCTCCTACATAAATGTTTGGCTTCACATGAAACAGTCTTTTACTGCCTGCAAAGTGAAGATGATTTGGAATAAAAGCCACATTTCCATTTGAATGTGCCTTTCTTAGGGATGGAGAATAAAACCATCCATCCACATTAAAAGAATCTTTATATTCTGGCTTTAAAAACTCACAATTTGAAGTTGGAAGACAATTAGTAATAGTTACATTTTTAACTCTATCTGCAATAGTATGAATATTGTTCATAAATAACTGAGCTTCTGCTGCACCTAAACCTGTAACTATGACATCATTTGATTTAACAAGGCTGAGAGCTTTTTCTAGTGAAATCACTTTATCTTTATAACTCATTTTCTACCCTCCATTAGCACTATAATCTCATTCCGCCGTTCACACTTAGCACATGTCCTGTTATATATGATGATTCATCTGAAGCTAAAAATAGAGCTGGATATGCTATCTCCTCTGGTTGAGCTAGTCTTCCAAGCATTGTCTGTGACGCAAATTTATCTAGTAAATCCTGTGGAACTGTTTTTAGTATATCTGTCATTGTATAGCCTGGTGCAATTGCATTGACCCTTACATTTCCACCTTTCATGGCAAATTCTTTTGCCCAAGTCTTAGTAAGACCTATTACTCCCGCTTTTGTAGCAGCATAATTTGCTTGGCCTATATTCCCATATTCTCCTACAACCGAAGATATATTTATAATTGAACCACCGCCATTTTCTTGCATATGTGGCCCTATATATCTTGTTAAATTGAATACTCCCTTTAAATTTACATCTATTACTAAATCCCATTGTTCGTCAGTCATTTTTCTAGTCAGTGCATCTCTGGTAATTCCTGCATTATTAACTAAAATATCAACTTTCCCATACTTCTCAATTACATAATCAAAAAATTGCTTGCACTTTTCTACATCAGTAACATTTAATTTATATCCTTCTACATTAGGATTTTCATAGCTAAGTTCTTCCATATCTACAGCTATAACCCTTGCTCCTTCTCTGGCAAACAGTTCTGCCATTGCCTTACCTAAACCCCTTGCTCCTCCAGTAATTACAGCTACTTTATCTTTTAGTCTCAATTTACATTACCTCCTATATCCCAATCTTTTGACATTCTAAATTTTAAAAATAATCATCCAAACTTAATTTTACCCTCTAAGCTTCTCCCCACTTGATAACGTTTGCAGCCCAAGCATAGCCAATACCAGCTGCAATCATAGATATCACTGTACCATCTTTAACTTTACCTTGTTCTAAAGCTAAATGGAGTGATAAGATCTGATCAACTTGCCCCATATGCCCATAATGCTCCAGGTATATAGATTGATCTTCAGTCAACCCTAAAGTCTCAAGCATATTTATATGCTGAGATCTCTTAAAATGTAGTAAAGCTAAATATCCTAATTCTTCTCTTGGTATGCCTGATTTCTCAAATGCCTTATCTATACAATAGAACCAATTCTTCATAGAAACTTCATTTAATCTGTCTTTCATGTGCTTTGGATTAAATATTCTAAGTGATTTGTAAGCTACATGTATGTTTTCGCATGTAATAGGTTTTTCTGTTCCTCCAAACTCAACACCAGCATCTCTTGCCATAGTTCCATCTGTCATTATATGAGTGCCTAAAAGTAGGTTTCTATTGTAGTTTTTCTTTAGTATTATAGCTCCTCCACCTGCTGATAGGTTGTACATCATAGACATATCTTTATCAGTATAATCCACAAAATCCCCATTTCTGTAGCCACCAACAATCATCACAGTATTTATCTCATCATCTGCTATCATCATGTCTTTGGCTATTTTCATAGCTGCTACAGTAGTACAACATCTTTGCTGAACATCTATTGCCCACGCGTTTGTTGCACCAATCTTCTCTTGTATATAGATTCCTGATGTTGTAAGAGGGTACTCCTTCCACTCTTCACCCATGCATATAATTAAATCTATTTCCTTAGGGTCTATTCCAGTTCTTCTTATTGCATCAAGTCCTGCCTTAACACCCATTTCCTGTGTACCATCACCTTCTCCCGGTATTGGCTTTTCTATAATCCCTAATTTGTTTATAACTGCTTCTTCTGTCCAATAGCCTTTCGTAGCTTCTGATATTTCCTTAGCTGTCATTCTCCCCTCAGGTATGTATATACCTGTTCCCACTATGCCAACATTTGTTCTTGTCATACCATCCCTCCTAATTCTTGATTTATATTCAATTTTTTGATTATTTACCTAAATACTGAAAATAAATTATGCAATTCATATGCCAATCTAATCTCATATGCAAAGCTGCATTTTTAGAGTTAAGAACATTAAAATTTACCTTTTTGTATGTACAAAATATGTACATGTTCGTAATTAATACAATTTTTACTCCTTAAATTAAATCGATTAAGTAAAACTAGCTTTTTTAAGCCTTCTTAACCCACTGCATTACCATAATTTGACTAACGATATCAGCCTTTTTGGGGAATAAATAGCTCCTTTATGCATAAATAGTAGGACTTCGGATATATGAAAAATATTTTGGATTAATAAAAAAATCAGCATTGCTGTCAACAGACACAATACTGATTTTTTGTAAATTACTCTTTTTAAGACACTATAAGAGATTCTTTTAATAAATATTTCATTATACAATAAGTGTAAAATTTTCGTACACTGTTATTTATACTAAAAAATAGTTTACATATAATGCTCTTTCATTTTAAATTCATATGATTTTAGTTTTCTAAATAATATTTAGCTTTCTAGCATATTGTCCATAATTTATGCATTCTTTATAGATCTTTTTTATATATTCGGTAAGTTTTATAAACCTTTCCTCCAAATTTTTCTATATCTCTCTGCATAATTTTGTTATATTCCCATACAGTAGAGCCTTCCCCGTATTTATATCCTTTCTTTTTGGCTGCATCAAATAGATTAAGATATATAGCTGATGGCACTCCTTTTTTTCTATATTCAGGTATGACGAATAAGACAAAGAGCCTTGCTCTATCAATTTTTCGCTTATAATATAAAAATTTTATGAATCCTATTGGAAAAAGCCTTCCATTGATTTTCTTAAGTGCCTGATTGTAATCAGGTAATGCTATATTAAATCCTATAGGTCTTCCTTCTTCAGTTCTCGCTATATATATTAAATCAGGATCAGCCACAGGAGCTAAGCTTTTCGACATAATCTCTATTTCCTCTTCTGTAGGAGGTATGAAGTCATCCCATTCTTTTGGCATTGCCTCATCTAATATTTGTTTTATATCTCTCATTTCTCTTTTAAGATTTTTTAAGTCTAGTTTGTCTACTCTGAATTTATATTTTTCCATTGCATAAGGAACATATTTTCTGTATCTTTCATCTATATCATTCTCCATATCATAGCGATATGCATAGCAGTCCCAGTATTTATAAAAACCATATTTCTCAAAAAGCTCTCTGTAATAGTATTTATTATATGTATTCATCACAAGTGTAGGATCAGTAAAATTATCTATTATAAGTCCTCTATTGTCATCACCATTAGGCAGAGATATAGGCCCTATAATTCTCTCCATCCCTTTTTCTCTAAGCCAATTGCTGGCATAATCAAACATCTCCTTAGCAACTTCATAATCATCAATGCATTCAAAGAGAGATATATATCCTTCTTTATAATTCTTAGCTTTATTTAATTCTTCATTAATACCTACACAAAGTCTTCCACAAACCTCATTATTTTTATAAGCAATTATATGTTGAAATGGCCCACTCTGAATTAATGAGTTGTTTTTACCTCTTATGGCTTTTTTGCAGTCAGATATCAGTTGTGGAACCCAACATTCATCATCCTTATATATTTTCCAAGGTAACATAATAAATTCTTTCTCTTGTTTTCTTGTGACAACCTTCTGTATAATTACATCCCCCATCATAGTACCCCCATTCATTAGTCAAGTCTTTTGTTAGAAAGTTTTTTATCACTACTTCTTACATAATAAATGTAATAAATGCTAACATTAAAAGTAAAGCTTTTTTTACAAGATATTTAGTACAAAATAAATATTAGTATAAATTCTACAATTTTTTTCATATTCCTTCAAAAAAAAATAGAGATAAAAAATAATAATTATCTCTAAAAATGTGTATATTACAATAAATAAGCCTTTGTAAGTATTTTACTACATTTTTTTGTATTTCTTCATTTATTACCTTTTTATAATTAAATTTCAAAAGAAAAATAGCTGTACGCTAGCAATTCCAAGGCCTAGACATTATTTAAGCTTTTCTTGAATCAATTATAATAAATAGGGTATAATTGATTTAGAAACACAACTATAAATAAATAATTGAGGAGTTGATTCAATGAATCAGAAAATTAAAGAAGATAATGTTAAAATATATAAAGGTCATATAATTTTTACCGAGTCCCCTGAAAAATTTAATATTGTAGAAAACGGTTTCATTATAGTTGAGAATGGAAAAGTAAAAAAAGTTGTATCAGAAATACCTGAAGAATATAAAAACATCCCTGTTTCAGACTTTGGCAACAAAATGATCATTCCAGGATTCGTTGATTTACATTTACATGCTCCACAGTTCCCTAACGTTGGGTTAGGTCTTGACAAAGAGCTTCTTCCTTGGCTTGAGGAATACACTTTCCCAGAAGAAGCAAAGTATAAGGATTTAGACTATGCAAGAAAGGTATACTCTAGAGTTGTAGAAGAACTTTGGAAACATGGAACTACTCGTTCAGTAATATTTGGTACTGTTCATAAGGAAGCAACAAGCTTATTATTTGACTTACTAGTAGAAGCAGGTCTAGGTGCTTATGTAGGTAAAGTAAATATGGATAGAAACTGTCCCGATTTCATAAGAGAGGATACTCAACAATCTCTAAAAGACACAAGAGAGTACTTAGAAGCACATATTGGAAAGTCTGACCTTGTTAAACCTATTATCACTCCTAGATTTGTACCTACTTGTTCTGTAGAAATACTTGAAGAACTAGGAAAAATGGCTAAGGAATACGATGTGCCTATACAATCTCACCTTTCTGAAAATACAGGAGAAGTAGAATGGGTTAAAGAATTACATCCTGAACATAAAAACTATGCAAGTGTATATGAGTGCTATAATTTATTTGGTCAAAAGCCTACTGTAATGGCTCACTGTATATATAATACTGAAGATGAAGTTGGATTAATGAAAAATAACGAAGTTTTTGTTGCTCACTGTCCACATTCTAACTTAAATCTTTCAAGTGGAATAATGCCTGTAAGACACTACCTAAACAAAGGTCTTAATGTTGGATTAGGTTCTGATGTAAGTGGAGGACATGACATTTCAATACCTAGCGTAATGGCTGTTGCAGTTCAAGCTTCTAAGATTAAATGGTTAGAAACTAATAAAGAATTTGCTCCTCTTACAACTCCTGAAGTATTCTATCTAGGTACTAAAGGCGGCGGTAAATTCTTCGGTAAGGTAGGTAGCTTTGAAGAAGGATATGAGTTTGATGCTCTTGTAATAGATGATTCTAATTTCTTCGGTGATGATTTAACTCTTGAGGAACGTATTCAAAGATTCATCTATTTAGGTGATGATAGAAATATTATTGAAAGATATGTGGCTGGAAATAAGGTTGAAAAGCCAAACTTCTAATTAGACATTAAACAATAAATGAAGTCTGCAACTTTGTTCTATAAAGCTGCAGACTTTTTTATTGATTGATTATAGAATTATGCTCTTAAAAATCTAATTAATCAAATTAATACCCTAAGTCCTTATTTATTATTATTACGTGAATCCTACCTTTTACGCCTTGCCTTCTAATAACTGTATATTCATTGCATATTCTTCCTTCTTGTTTACAGTCCATACAACAACCTGTTTTAGTACAAGGATTAGCTCTATTAAGCCTTACGTTATTTGCAGGTCCAGCTGTTTCCTTCACTCTTAAGATAGCTTGGTCTATGTCCTTCACTATTTTATTTCTGCCAGCTACTACGATTACCTTATCTGGTCCATATAGCATAGCTGCAACCCTATTGCCATTGCCATCTACATTATATAATTCACCATTTTCTGTAATGGCATTTGTTCCTGTAAAGTAAGCATCTGCAAAAAAGCTCTTTCTATATATTTCTTTCATATCAGAAGGGCTTAAGCCTTCTTTATATCTATCAAGAAAGTTATATTTACCACTTCTTAGTAATTCTATAACCCCTGTCTCAAAAAGAGTCATTGAGCCTCCAACAGCTACTGTATCTCCTTCTGATATTAATCCTTTAATTATATCAAGTGCTTCCTCTTCTGTCTGAACATAATAGCCATTCATGTTGTTTTTTTCTAGATTTTCAATAGTTCTCTTCACTCTTTCATCAATGATAAACATCAAATTTTTATCCAAGTTTATTCCCCCTTAAAAGTGTATATTTTAAAAGTATATAAAAACAATATTACTCATAAAAGTCTAAATAAGAATGCTTTTCTCCATCCTTTTCCCATCCTAGTATTGAATCTAGATTGACATTCTCTGCCGCTTTAAATATGGATTTATCTACATTGACAAATTTCTTTTTCAGCTCTTCTATTAAGTCTTTAATCTCGTATCTTTTATTTCCTATCCTCTCAGCTGCTACCATACATGCACAGTTTAATGGCCAAATACCACTGTATTCTATAAAGCGCCTTATGCTAGCTTCCTCAATATAGTATAAAGGCCTAATAAGCTCTATACCTTCAAAGTTAGTAGATTTCAATTTAGGAAGCATAGTTTTAAAGCTTCCTGCATATAGTACATTTAATAATGTAGTTTCTATTACATCGTTAAAATGATGTCCAAGAGCTAGCTTATTACATCCTAATTCCTTGGTCTTATTATAAAGTGCTCCTCTTCTCATTCTAGCACACATGTAGCATGGATAATCTTTAGCCATTTTATCAGCTATTTCAAATATACCAGATTCAAATATGTGTATAGGTATATTTAAGTATTTACAATTTTCAATTAGAAGCTCTCTTATGTCAGGATGATAACCTGGATCCATAGCTATATATTCTACTTCAAATTTTACAGGACCATGCTTTTCAAGTTCTTGAAATAGCTTTGCCATTAATAGGCTGTCTTTTCCTCCTGATATGGCAACTGCTACTCTATCTCCTTCATTTATTAAGTTGTAATCTTTAATAGCTTTAATGAATTTAGACCATATTGGTTTTCTATATTTCTTTATTATACTTCTCTCTATTTCTTCTAAAGGCTTTCTATCTGAAGAAGGTACTATTGTCTCACAGCCTTTTCCGGCTATTCTATTCATTTAATCACCTCAATTTAAAGTTAAGTTAAAGTTTTCTCAATAACTTTAAAAGCCTTTTTTAAAACAATTAATGCTATTGCTTTAAGATATTTCTATATATTGAAATATAATGTTATTTATCTGCACAATCAAATAAATATCAGCTATACCTATAATAGTCAGTAATATTAAAAAAGCTTTTATTTTTTTATTTTGTCTACATTTTGACTATAATGTGAGCTTTTAGTCTAGATCTTAAGCATTTTAGTTATTTCTCACACCTGTTGATAAACTCTAACATCCATCAAGTATTATACTAGATTTATAGAAAATAAGAAATAGTAAAATAAAAAGTAGATAGCTTGTAAGTTGAGAGCACTTTATAGCTTTCTACAAAATTATAGGCTTCTTAACATAAGTATGCTTAAATATATACCAAGATATGCTTTATATTGACTTATAAATAAGATATCTCTTTATTGCTTTATAATAAATATAAAGAGATAGAATAATCCTATCTCCTAGGTGCAAAACTAGAAATTTTTTTCAGCTTTTCATATAAAACCTTTTCTTCTTCAGTTAAATCAGTTGGATTTACTATTTTTATTCTTACGTACATATCACCCTTGTTCCCATCCATGTCCTTATAACCTAAGCCCCTTAGCTTTATTTTCTCATCAGTTTGAATTCCTTTTGGTATATTTATTTTAACTTTGTCTTTTAATCCTTTTATTAATACCTCACAGCCCAATGCTGCTTCCCAAGGAGTAAGTGGCAAATCCTTAACTAAGTCAATTCCCTCTAACTTTAAGTCCTTTTCATCTCGAATTTTTACTTTAATAAATAAGTCTCCATTTTTCCCACCTTTTAGACCCTTACCTCCTTGCTCTCTTATCTTTATTTTTTTGCCAGGAAGTATACCTGCAGGTATTTTTACTGAAATAGTCTTAGTAGTGCCTGATGCATTAATGCTTATGGTTTTACTTGTTCCTTCATAAGCTTCCTGTAGGCTTATTTCTATTTCAGTTTCAATATCTTCTCCCTTCATACCCTTATTTCTTCTATTTGAAAATATACTCCCTAAATCAAAGCTTGACTCTCTATTTCCTGCCTGACCACCAAAGAACATATTGAAGAAATCACTAAAATTAGAAGTATTGCCTGTTGTATGATAGTAAAACCCACCATTTCCAAATCCAAATTGAGACGGGTCAAAATCTGCACCATTTTGAAAATTATAGCTTTGTCCAAAGGTATCATATTTTTTTCTTTTTTCTTCATCCCCTAAAACCTCATAAGCCTCATTTATTTCCTTAAACTTTTCTTCTGCAGTTTTATCCCCTGGGTTTAAATCAGGATGGTATTTCTTAGCTAATTTTTTATATGCCTTTTTTATCTCGCTATTTGTTGCGTTTTTTGATACTCCTAGTATTTCATAATAGTCTTTATACTTCATTGCAATTTCACCTCTTAAGATCTAGGTTTTTTACTATAATAAACCTATTTTATTAAAAGGATATAATCTGATAATAACCTTCGCCCTCACATTTTTCAAAGGAATAGGTCCTATAGATCTGCTATCTCTACTATTATTCCTATTATCGCCCATAACAAACACATGATCTTCTGGAACTATTATGCTTCCATCTACCATATCCATTTCCTCAAGTATATAATTCTCTTCAACTAATTCTCCATTTCTATATAATTTATTATCCCTAAATTCTAATACATCCCCAGGTATCCCGATAACTCTTTTTATAAGTAAATCCCTATTCTTATGCCTTAAAATAGTACTTACTATTGCACTGTCTTTGAACTCATCTATTATAGTTCTCTCTCTAGTAATATTTGCATCTACTATGACTATTGAACCACGTTTAGGTACATTCTTAAATATCTGATTTATCTTTACTGCAAATAGTCTATCTCCATGCTCTAAGGTTGGATTCATAGATGCTCCATCAACTCCGGTCATTTCAAAAACGAATACATTAATAAATAACGTTAAGATAAGTGCAATTGCTATACTCCTTATCCAAGCTAACAATTCTGTAGTTAAAGCACTCTTTGACATTTTAAGACCTCCGTTTATTTGTATAAAGTTTATTATAGTTATCTAATCTCCAAGTAATATATTTATCATCATATCCTTGAATAATAAAGCCTGCTCTTCTAAGCACATTGTGTGATGGAATATTATCTTTTAGAGTCAATGCTATTACAGCATTGACATCTGGCCGAGAAAATGCCCATTTAGTAAGACCTATTAATGCTTCTGTCATATATCCTTTACCTCTATGTTCCTCATCTAAACCATAACCTACTTCAATTTCTCCATAGACATTAGGTATGTCTTTAAATCCGATTTCTCCAACTATACAATTATTATCCTTAAGCACAATTTGCCAATATGTGTAGTACAAAAAATTTTTCTCGTCCCTAAGTATATAATCAATTTTTATTCTATATATATCTTTCATTTTTTCTGTAAGCTGTTTTCCAGTTACAGTTAATCCTAATTTCTTTTCCATTTCTGATCTGTTTGCTATACAAAGCTTTAAATCTTCAACAGTTAAAGGAATTAATATTAATCTTTCTGTAGTTAACATATTTTCCTCCTTAATTTCATTTTCATTATATACTCAATTAACTATAATTAAAAATATAATATATAATATGCTGCATAAAAAAATTACATCCAAAATAAGTTTCATAAGAACAGATATTGACTATAATAATTATAGCATGACGCTAAATATTTAGAAAATCATTTTAATTAGCTACTCAAAGTCCACCCCTAATGTTTCATAATAAAAAATAAATATAGATACTGCACAATATGAGATAAAATGTAAATCAATTGTTTATTCTACTTACATCTTTCATATTTTCGTTTTATATGTTACTATTATTAATAGTTACTATATTTTTATTATGAAAGGAGTTAAAAAGTTAAAAATGATTGAAGACCCCGAACCTGCGAGTATAACTTCGCAACTAATTCTAATGGTCATATTGACATTACTTAATGCTTTTTTTGCATCTGCTGAGATGGCCATAGTATCATTAAATAAAAACAAGATAAAATTATTAGCAGATGAAGGAAACAAGAAAGCTAAGCTTTTAATTAAACTCACTGAAGAACCTACTAAGTTTTTATCTACTATTCAAGTAGGTATTACATTAGCAGGATTTCTAAACAGTGCTTCTGCAGCAACTGGAATATCTGATGATTTAGCTCGTTTTCTAAAACTATTCAATATTCCGTATAGTGAAGAAATAGCTTTGGTGTTAGTTACTGTTGCTTTGTCATATATAACATTAGTATTTGGAGAATTGTTCCCTAAGAGAATAGCTTTACAGAAGTCAGAAGCCATAGCAATGTTTTCAGTAAAGCCTATATTCTATGCTTCCAAAATAGCAGCACCATTTGTAAAGCTATTAACTGTGTCGACTTCTATACTGATAAAAATATCTGGATTAGAAAAAGATGATTTAGATGAAAAAGTATCAAGAGAAGAAATAAGGTCCTTAGTAGAAGCTGGACAAGAACATGGAGTAATTAATGACATTGAAAAAGAAATGATTAATAGTATATTTGAGTTTGACAACAAATTAGCCTACGAAGTTATGACTCCAAGAACTGAAGTATACTCAATAAATATAGAAACACCATTAAGTGAATATTTAGATGAGCTAATAGAAGAAGGATATTCTAGAGTTCCTGTATATGAAGGAGATACTGATAATATTATTGGCATCTTATATATGAAGGATTTCCTAGTAGAAGCTAGAAAGCATGGCTTTGAAAATGTCAATATTAGAAACATATTGCATACACCATATTTCGTTCCTGAAACTAAAAACATTGATGATTTATTTAGAGAGCTGCAAAGTACTAAAAAACACATTGCTATATTAATTGACGAATATGGTGGTTTTTCAGGTATAGTATCTATAGAAGACCTTATAGAAGAAGTTATGGGCAATATTGAAGATGAATACGATGATGATGAACCAGAAATAAAGAAAATTGATAATAATACTTATATATTAGATGGCATGCTTCAATTAAGCAAATTTAATGATTTTTTTGGTTTACAAATTGAAAGTGAAGACTATGAAACCATAAGTGGATTCATTATTGACCTCCTTGGCCGAATTCCAAAAGATGCTGAAGAAGATACTATTGAGTATGAAAACTTAGTATTTAAAATAGAAGAAATAAAAGATAAGAGAATTGAAAAAATTAAACTATATATAGAAAATAAAGCTGAATCAGATGATGATATTCAATAAAAAAAGAAGTGTCGCAAAACTACTGAATAAGTAGTCAGCGATGCTTCTTTTTTAGCTCTATAATGCCAACACCACTTTTAATAAAAAACGAAACGACTTACAAAATATGGTAAAATATAATCTATAGAAGTATATTTTGGTTATTCGTTTTAATCTACAATTCTCCCTAACAATATCAGTTTGCAAAGAAATCAATTCTTAGAACTCCTACAAATTTTAAGCTGAATACAAAGCCTTAGGCTTTTATTTTTATTAAAATGACAATCTAAAAAAATATCATACTTACTCTAATGTATTTCTTATATGATTTTAATAAATATTCGCCTATTCCTAGGACCATCAAATTCGCAGAAATATACAGACTGCCATGTCCCTAAAATAGGCTTCCCGTCTTTTATAATAATCGTCTTCTCTACGCCAAGGCAAGAGGATTTCAAATGAGCATGAGAGTTACCCTCAAAATGCTTATAATGACCATTCACAGGAAAAACCTTGTTAAGTGTCGATATTATATCATTTACTACATCTGGATCTGAATTCTCATTAATAGTAATTGCTGCTGTAGTATGTGGACAATATATTACTGCAATGCCATTATCAATATTTGATTCTTTTATTGCTTGATTAACTAAATATGTAATATCAATGAATTCTTGAGGTTTTTTCGTTAAGATATCATACTGAAAAAGGTTTGTACTCATTTTAATTCCTCCTTTTCTGCTAAACAAGCCACCTAAGATTTAACTTCTCAGATGGCTTGTCTTATAATTAATCTATACTTAATTATTATATTTTAACCACACTTAGAAAATCCACAGCTGCGGCAAATCATGCAACCGCCCTCATGTTCAACCACATTTCCACATTCAGGACAAATGTTTTTCTCCGATTTATGATTTACTTCTAATGCTACAGAAATTTCGCTGTCTGCTGTTAAATCATTATGTAGTCCACAGCATGAAGAAGATATATCTCTAGTTTCTCTTTCAATCTCCATAGCAATATCATTTACTGTAGGATTTACATCTTCTACATAAGTATTCATTACCCTCTCTAAAGCTCTTCCTATGGCATCTGGACAAGAAAGTACTTTAATATCTTTATTCGTACCTCTTTGACGTAATGTAGAATGACACCTTATACCCTTTAATTGTTCAACTACTGCTTTAACATCCATACCTGATCTAAGGGCTATAGATACTAATCTACTAGTTGCTTCACTTTGACTTGGACATCCTCCAGCCCTACCCACATTAGTAAATACTTCACAGATTCCATTTTCATCGTAGTTGACAGTTATATAAAGATTTCCGCAGCCTATTCTAACTTTCTCTGTCATTCCTCGAGTTATGGCAGGCCTTGGTCTAGGTTTTATAGTCCTCTCTTTATTTTCCTGTTCCTTTTTGTCATTTTTCTCATCTTTTTTAGTAGTGCTAAGTACCTGATCTTGTCTACTACCATCTCTATAAATAGTTACACCTTTACATCCAAGCTTATAAGCTAAGGTATATACTTCTTCTACATCTTCTTTTGTTGCTTCATTCCTAAAATTCACTGTTTTAGAAACAGCATTATCAACATGATTTTGGAATGCTGCCTGCATTTTTATATGCCATATAGGAGATATGTCATGGGCTGTTACAAATACTCTTTTTACATCTTCAGGTATTTCATCTATGTGTGCTAATGTACCTTCTGAAGCTATTCTCTCCATTAATTCCTTTGAATAAAAACCTCTTTCTCTCGCTACTTGTTCAAAGTATGGATGTATCTCAAGAAGCTTGTCATTATCCATTACATTGCGTACAAAAGATATTGCAAATAATGGCTCTATTCCACTACTAGCTCCTGCTATAATGCTTATAGTACCAGTAGGTGCTATGGTAGTAGTAGTTGCATTTCTAAGCTCCATTCCTTTTTCTTTATAAATACTTTTATCGTATGCAGGGAAAACTCCTCTTTGCTTTGCTAATTCAGCAGATTTTTTCTTTGACCTTTCGTTTATAAAGCGCATAATTTCCTCTGCTATAGCTACTGCTTCATTAGAATTATATGGTATACCCAAATAAAACAATAAATCTGCAAAGCCCATTATTCCTAAACCTATTTTTCTAGTCAATTTGGTCATCTTATCTATTTCAGCTAATGGATATTTATTCACATCTATTACATTATCTAAAAAGTGTACCGCTTTAAATACGGTCTCTTCTCGCTTTTCATAA
>ENA-OWOZ01000600-OWOZ01000600.1-bioreactor-metagenome-genome-assembly--contig:-NODE-600-length-43102-cov-6.166601_pt1 | contig 43102 bp, 30 predicted proteins | sample MGYA00238140_ERZ651804 | MGnify/ENA primary metagenome ERZ651804 (study PRJEB26910, sample SAMN07631232) | bioreactor metagenome | isolation source: Switchgrass digestor | place: USA: Dartmouth...
TTCACAATAAAAGGAGACATGTCCCAACACCAATCACCATCCAGAAAAACACAATTTGGTAAAAGTTTTTGCAATTCTCTGCTTGTTGCTGTTTTCCCTACGCCCATAGTTCCATTTATAAAAATTAGATTTTTCATTTTATACTCTCCAATTTCAAAACTTAAATATTCCCTAATTCATAAAATTCTTCAACTGGACATGGGATATATATTATGCCATAAGTAATTATTCTTTACCGTTTATAACTAATATACATATTCTGCATGACTTATTAAAAACATCTCCTACTCCATTTGGTGTCTAATATATTATATCATTTATTTTTAATAATTCATCAAAAATAAAAAACCGCCAAAGGTTTTTCCTTTGGCGGTTGGATTTGCAAAATTACCTCTTTGAGAATTGTGGCGCGCGACGAGCTGCTTTTAAGCCGTACTTCTTTCTTTCCTTCATTCTTGGGTCCCTTGTTAGGAAGCCTGCTTTTTTAAGGATTGGCCTGTATGTTTCTTCGTCAACCTTAAGTAGCGCTCTTGCGATACCGTGCCTGATTGCGCCGGCCTGCCCTGATACGCCGCCGCCGGAAACCTTGCACACAACGTCAAATTTTCCAACGGTTTGGGTAACTACTAATGGTTGGTTAACTATAACTTTTAATGTTTCCAAACCAAAATAATCATCTATGTCTCTATTGTTAATAGTAATGTTGCCTTTTCCAGGGATAAGCCTAACTCTAGCAACGGACTTTTTCCTTCTGCCGGTTCCGTAGTACTGAATTGTTGCCGCCATCATAATCCTCCTTACCTAATTTCTCCGGTCCACATTTCGGGTTTTTGGGCACTGTGATTATGCTGGTCCCCTTTGTATGGACGAAGTCTTGTTAGAGCTTTTCTGCCTAAAGTGTTGTTTGGAAGCATGCCTTTAACCGCAAGATACATAACGCGGTCGGCCCTGGTTGCCATCATGTCGGACGCCCTTACTTCCTTAAGGCCGCCAACCCAGCCTGAGTGGCGTCGATACATTTTTTGGTTTAGTTTATTACCTGTAAAGATAGCTTTTTCGCAGTTTAAAATAATAACATGGTCCCCGCAGTCAATATGGGGGGTGTAAGTTGGTTTGTTTTTACCGCGAAGAATGCTTGCAGCCACTGCCGCAACCCTACCTACAGGTTTTCCGGCAGCATCAATGATGTACCATTTTCTTTTTACATCCGCACTCTTTGCCATGTAAGTACTCATTTATGTTTACCTCCGTTTTCTTAATTCAACAATTGGTATTTTACACTACTACCCTAATATTGTCAACATATTTTTAAAAAAAATTCAATTTAACAATCGAAAACTTTTAAAATTGATAATATTCTTTTATTTTCTTTCATATACTCACGCGCCATTTTATTTTTTGTTGTCAAAAAAGAATAAAAGATACTTTCCCTGTATGAACAAAAACGTGTTGAAAAAGGGATTTTTAAGTGATAAAATAACATCAACTTAAAGTTACAAAGAGGTGACTGCGTAAATGAAATGCGTTTCGACGCTGGTAAGAAACCACTCCGGGGTACTTTTAAAGGTAACAAGCCTTTTTGGGAGAAGGGGATTTAATATCCAGTCCGTCACCGTTGGTGTAACAGAAGATCCTGAAATTTCAAGGATGACTTTCACCGTGGCTGATGATGAAAAAACCATAAGCCAGCTTGTGAAGCAGCTTTCAAAACTTGAGGATGTGTTATCTGTTAAAGTCTTAAATGACTCGGATTGCATAAAAAGGGAGCTTTGTTTTATAAAAGTCAAGGCGCAAAGCGACAAAAGGTCAAAGATTATTGAAATTGCGGACATTTTCAGGGCAAGAATTATAGATGTATCAAAAAATACAATCACCCTGGAAATTACCGGTGACGGGGACAAAACCGAGGCCTTTATTGAAATGCTTTCGGATTTCGGGATTTGCGAAGTGGTAAGAACCGGGGTTTTAGCAATTGAGCGCGGGGAAGAAATGTTAAGTATTAAATAATATAGATATGGAGGAATTAAAATGGCAAAGCTTTATTATGAACAGGATTGCAATTTAGGATTGTTGGAAAATAAAACAGTTGCGGTAATCGGCTATGGCAGCCAGGGCCATGCCCATGCGCTAAACTTAAAAGACAGCGGGATTAATGTTGTTGTAGGCCTTTACGAAGGAAGCCCGTCATGGAAAAAGGCCGAAGAGGCGGGTTTGAAAGTTATGACAGCTTTTGACGCGGCTAAAGCTGCGGACATAATCATGATTTTGGTAAATGACGAAAAGCAGCCAAAGCTTTACAAAGAATCCATTGAGCCAAACTTAAAAGAAGGAAAGGCGTTAGTTTTTGCCCATGGGTTTAACATTCATTTTGGAAGAATAGTTCCTCCTTCCTTTGTTGACGTGTTTATGGTGGCGCCAAAAGGGCCGGGACATACCGTAAGAAGCGAATATTTGCAGGGAAGAGGCGTGCCGTGTTTGGTGGCGGTATATCAGGACTACACCGGAAAGGCAAAGGACTATGCCCTAGCTTATGCCCTAGGGATTGGCGGGGCAAGGAGTGGTGTGCTTGAAACCACTTTTAAGGAAGAAACCGAAACCGACTTGTTTGGCGAACAGTGCGTGCTTTGCGGCGGGGTTTCCGAGCTTATGAAAGCGGGCTTTGAAGTGCTTGTTGAAGCGGGCTATCAGCCTGAAAGCGCGTATTTTGAATGTATGCATGAAATGAAGCTCATTGTTGATTTAGTATATCAAGGTGGGCTAAACTATATGAGATATTCAATAAGCGATACCGCTGAATACGGCGACTATGTGGTAGGAAAGCGCATAATTACTGAAGAAACCAAAAATGAAATGAGAAAGGTTTTAAAAGAAATCCAAAACGGGACTTTCGCTAAAAACTGGATTTTGGAAAACGAATCAGGAAGGCCTTTCTTTAACGCGACAAGAAACGCAGAAAGGCAGCATCCCATTGAAGTGGTTGGGGCAAAACTAAGAAGCATGATGAGCTGGACAAATAAAAATAACCAATAATATATGTCGCACCTTTAAAAATATGCACCCATTTTGGGTGCATATTTTTTGGGGCGGGGGAGGGGTTTTAGTAAAATATTAATATTTAAGTTTCAATAAAGAGTAAATGATTAAAACAAAGTTTTAAAAATAAAAATTTTTTTTAATTTAAAAGAATAAAGAGCAAGGCGCGCCTTGCTCTTTATTCTTTGGGTTCATTTCAATCCCAGATATCATTTTTTTGTTTTATTGAAATTTTTTGGTTTGCCCATTTTAAAACTTGGGAATTTGCCGTTTTGAGCGTTCTCATAGATTTTATCTGCTTCTTCCTGAGTGATTTTTCCTTCGCTGACCTTTTTGTCAAGGCAATCTTTTAGCTTACTTAAAAACTGTTGTTTTTCTTCTTCAGTCAATTCCTTTTTGAAGTTTGGTTTTTTAAATCCTTTAAAAGCAGGGAATTTGCCGTTTTGCGCGTTTTCATAGATTTTATCTGCCTGTTCTTTTGTGATTTTTCCTTCGCTTACTTTTTTATCGAGGTCTTCTTTGAGTTTGCCTAAAAATTTTTGTTTTTCTTCTTGTGTAAATTCCTTTTTAGCTTTGAAGTCTGGTTTTACAAATGCTTTCTTTTCACCATAAGGTGCCTTTATTTCACTTTTTACTTGGGATTGCGTAAATGTTGGCCTGATAAATGGTTTTGATTTTTCACCTTTTGCCAATACTAAATTAGAAAGGCTGAAAACCAAAGTGAAAATCAAGCATAAAATAATGGTAAGCGCAACTTTCTTTTTCATGCAAACCCCCCTTTTTGATTTTTTCAAATTTATTATAACCCTAGTTTGTGAATAGAGTGTGTATAAAATTTTAAAATTTTAAGTAAAAATTTCTAGATTTTTTTTAAGAACTTGACAATTAAAATTATTTGTTTTACCATATATTTAATCTTGTGTTTGAAGGGATTGTTGACATGAGTATGGAAAATAAGAAGTTGGTTGAAGCGATTACTTCAATGGACGAAGATTTCGCCCAATGGTACACGGACATTGTTAAAAAAGCTGAACTTATTGACTATTCCCAAGTAAGGGGCTGTATGGTAATAAGGCCCTATGGATACGCGATTTGGGAAAATATGCAAAAAGTTTTGGATGGAATGTTTAAGGAAACCGGGCATGAAAATGTTTATATGCCCATGTTTATACCTGAAAGCCTTCTTCAGAAGGAAAAAGACCACGTTGAAGGCTTCGCCCCTGAAGTTGCGTGGGTAACCCATGGCGGAAGCGAAAAGCTTGCTGAGCGCATGTGTGTGCGCCCCACTTCCGAAACACTTTTCTGCGAGCATTATTCCCATATAATCCAGTCATATAGGGATTTGCCGAAATTATATAACCAGTGGTGCAGCGTGGTAAGATGGGAAAAAACCACCCGCCCGTTTTTGAGAACCACCGAGTTTTTGTGGCAGGAAGGTCATACCGCGCACGCGACTTTTGAAGAAGCCCAGGAAGAAACCATCAGGATGTTAAATATCTACGCAAGATTTTATGAAGAATATTTGGCTATCCCTGTGATAAAAGGCCAAAAGACCGAGCGTGAAAAATTCGCGGGGGCGCAGTCCACATACACCATTGAATGTTTAATGCATGACGGAAAGGCTCTTCAGGGTGCTACCAGCCACAATTTCGGCGACGGCTTTGCGAGGGCCTTTAACATCACATATTTAGATAAGGACAACCAATTAAAATATGTTAACCAGACTTCATGGGGCGCAACAACAAGAATGATTGGCGCGGTAATTATGGTTCACGGGGACAACGACGGGCTGGTTCTTCCGCCCAAAATCGCGCCCATTGAGCTTGTGATTGTGCCAATCGCTATGCAAAAAGAAGGGGTTTTGGATAAGGCTTATGAATTAAAAGAAAAATTATCCAAGACCTTCAGGGTGAAATTGGATGACTCCGACAAGAGCCCGGGCTGGAAGTTCAGCGAATATGAAATGAAGGGCGTGCCGTTAAGGCTTGAAATCGGGCCGAAGGATATCGCGGATAACAAATGCGTGCTTGTGCGCCGTGATACTCGCGAAAAGGTTTCCGTTTCATTGGATAATCTGCAGGATGAAATTGCAAAACTTTTGGATGACATTCAAAAGAACCTATACAACAAGGCTTTGAAATTGCGTGAAGAAAAGACTTTTGAAACGGATAATTTTGAAGATTTCAAAAATATAATTGAAAAAAGCCCCGGATTTATCAAAGCCCACTGGTGCGGGGACGAAAAATGCGAAGAAAAGGTGAAAGAAGAAACCGGCGCGACTTCAAGGTGCATACCCTTTGGCGAAAGCAAGCGCGATGGGGCAAAATGCATAGTTTGCAAAAAAGAGGCAAAGGAACTCCTATACTGGGGTAAAGCATATTGATGTGAAAATGTAAAATAAAAAGAAAAACTGCCTTTGGCAGTTTTTCTTTTTTTGATTTTAATTTGGTAGGGGTTTGGGGCTTTGGGGAAAGAGAAGAAATTTGTGAAAATCAGGGGTATTTTTGGCAAAAATTTTATTTTTCTCTTTTTGCGGGGTTTTTCTTTTGGTATAATTAGTTTTAAAGGTTTAAAAAGGGAAGGTTTATATGGAAATTTCATTGAGGATTGCAAGTTTTGAGGACTTGCCAAAAATTGTGGAAATATATAACCAGACCATACCCTCAAGGGTTGTAACCGCGGATTTGGAGCCTGTGGGGGTGGAGGATAAAAAAGGCTGGTTTTATGAGCACACGCACCAAAGGCGGCCCCTTTGGGTGGTGGAAACGGGGGGCAGAATTTGCGGCTGGGTTAGCTTATCCTCTTTTTACGGAAGGCCTGCTTATGATAAGACCTGTGAGATAAGCATTTATTTAGACGAAAACTACCGCGGGCGCGGAATTGGGAAAAAGGTTTTGGAAAAGGTTTTACAGGAATGCCCCAAATACGGGGTGGAAAACTTGCTTGCCTTTATTTTTTCAAAAAACCATGCAAGCTTAAAGCTTTTTTCCGCCTTTGGCTTTGAACAGTGGGGGTATTTTCCCGGCGTTGCGGATTTAGACGGGGAAAGTGAGGATTTAGTGATTTTAGGCAAAAAGATAACCGGGGCTAAATAAAGCCCCGGTTTTTTTAACTTGCTAGTTTTGTGTAGGGAAAAAGGTTTTTTAAGTCCCACACAAAGAGTTTGTAGGTGCAATTTCTGTCAAAGCCGCCTGAAAGCTCAATTTCCATGTCTGAAGAGTCCGCTTTTTTGGTTATTATGCTTTCAAGTTTGTTGTCCTTATACTTGGCGATTACAAAGGTAACTTCCCCTTGGGATGAGTGGGTGATGTACGCTTTGTTGTTTTCGATATAAGCCTTTGATATATTCACGCTTTCAGGGTTTAGGTTTATAACGCTAAACATTACGTCCGCGTTTTTGTAAATTTTAATTTCGGCAATATTTGCGTTATCAACAAGGTTTGTGTACCTGATGTAGCGGTAGAAGGTATCCCTGGTTAAGAACTGGCCGGCGGTAACTTTAGTTTCAATGTAAGGGCCTGGCGCAGTGGGGATGACATAAAGTTTTACCCAGTTTTCCCCGTCTTTTGAACCCAAGAACATTCCGCCTACCATTCTTGATTCATAGGAAGGCCTTGGGGAATAGCCGATTTGTGAAATGTCGGTGATTTGTCCTAAATCCACCTGGCAGTAGCCGCCCACCAGCCCGTCAAAGAATGTTGAGGTGTTGTTGTCAAAAGCGTATTGCGCGGCGGTTGAAGCGACGTTATTCCATGAGGGGGTGCCTGTAACTACTTTGTTTGTTAAGTCAATGGGAAAATACATGCGCTCTTTTGTGTCTTTTTTGCGGATTATGATATAGCTTACCGCAGAGCCCCCGATACCGTCCGCGTCAACGGTTACGTTATAGGTTAAAAAGCCGTCGGTTACGTTTACGCTGTGGTTAAATACCATCGGGCTTTCAGGGTTTGTGGTGGGTAGGAAGGAGTTTATATAAACTACCCCGTTTAATGTTATTTTGCACCTTCTGTTTACGCCGCTCATCCATGAGGATGGCAAGTAGTATGCGCTTTCAACGGTGTATTCCCCGTTTGGAAGCTCAAACTTGTAGGTTATGCCGGGCTGAGGATACATGTAGTCCTGATCCCTTGAGTAGCGGTAGGATACCACTTTGTCCCGCCCGTCAGTTGTGTCATATTCATAGGGCCATGTCAGCCTTCCTGTCAGCAAGGTGGGGTAATTTGCGTTTGGCGTGTAGTCATCAACCAATCCCCAGTATTTTCCTGTAACGGGGTCCTCTCCATAGAACTGCTCGGTTACGCTGTTGTAAATCCCGAATTTATCGCCTTTTGACAAGGTTTTTGGATTGGAGTCGCCACAGTCTACGAAATAGAGGATACCGCTGTCAATATTGTCATTTGTAAGGGATAAATCGTCTAAATAAATTTCGCCGTCAGCTAAAACCCCGATTTGTGTGGTGCTGTTATTTACCGTAAACCTTAATTCATAGCGTTCGTATCTTTCTGAAACCTGATAGGTTTTTGAATTTATACCGTCTGTCAAAGTTATATTGCCTGAGCCTTTTGCGTACACATAGAAACTGTATGTGCCATCTTCAATCCCTGTAATTTTTTGGTTTATCTTTGCCCCGCTTTGCAGGTGGGCGTAATATGTGGTATAAAGCCTGTTATCTTCACTGCTTTCAATTGTAACTTCCCCTTCTATATCATAATATGTCAAGTCCCCAAGGCCGAAGGAGGAGTTTTTAATGTATTTATCCATATTTTCAGGATTTGTAAAGCTTACATGGAATGTGGTGTCCTCATTTACCTGATAGGTCAATTGGTACCCGCCTGCGGATTTTTCCATCAAGCCTGTTATGTCAGTATTATTTGCCAAAACTTTAATCGTGCTGTCAGTATAATCGGGGGTTAGGATTAAGTTTACATATTCCCCCGCTTTTGCGAAGTAGTTGTCAATAAATGCTTTTCCGCCTTCTGTGGAGAACAGGTTTACCTGGAATGTTTCATCAGAAGGGGTTACTTCATCAAGGCTTGCGGGATAAATTATGAATTTATCAAAGTTTGGCGCGTAATTTACAAGGGTTTGGTAGGTAATGTTTCCAGCAGAACCCGTCCCGCAGCGTAGGATTTTGTAGTTGTCGTTATAAATCTTAATTTCATTTTCCCCTGCGTTTAGGTAAACGGGTATGGTTTTAGGCCTGAAGTTTTCATTGGAATAGGTGTTTTTAAAGTATAGCCTTACAGGGTCATCTTCGTTTACCTTAAATGACGCGTATCTGTCCGTGATTTGGGGGTTATAGCTGTGGGCGCCGAAAAGCTCGCCGTTTGAATGGTAGATTTCAAGCTTGTATAATCCCGCCTTATCCACATTTACTTTTAAGGTTAAAGCGTCATTTGTGCCGCCTTGGATATTTGAAACATAGGAGCCCCCTGACGCGTAGGGGTTGGCTGTAATTCTTGCGTTGCCTGAAAGTTCTTGGCTTTCGGCTTCAATTATGGTTTTAGTATCTTCGTCATTTACCTTTTTAACCCTTAAATAGTCCACAGCGCAGGGCGCTGTCGCGTCAATATCAATAATGTTTATTCCTTCTTGCAGGTAGACGGTTTTTACAGTATTGTCCCATTTGCCGCCTGTGTTTTTAATGGGTAGGGTTGCTATTTTGTTATTTAAATTTATGGCGTCATTGTCAAGATAAAGGTTTACCGCGCCTTCCTGTTGTGAGCTGTACCTTAAAATCACGTTGTATAGGCCGCCTTTATCAACAGCAACGGTAAATCTCGCGCCGTTTCCACCGGGCACGCTTCCTTTGTCAAGACCTGTAATATAGCCAAAGGAAGAATAGTTTTCAATTTCAGATTCTATAAAAACAGGCGTTGTGGTTTTTCCATTTAGCATGTTAAAGTCGGAAAACTCTGCCTCGTAAATTTTGTCAAATACGGGCTGGTCTTGCCCCACATAAGTAAATCTGACAACGTCCATGGTAGCGCCCTGCGGGGTATCAAGCGCGCCCCTGAAGGATAGGGTGTGGTCCCCTTCGGTTAGGAATATGTAATCGGAATAAAGACCTTCCATTTGCCATAGCAATGTGTTTTGCAAAACTAAAATTTGTGGGTCGGAACCGTCAACGGACAGGGTGTGCTTTACGGTTTGCGGGTTGTTTTGCGCGGTGTTGGATGAATTTACCCCGTAACCGTTTCCGTAGATAATGTCCATTTTATATAGCCCTGTAAAGGGAACGGAAATCTTCATGTCAAAACCGTCGTTTTGGGAGTCCATCATATTTACGCGGTAGCCCCCGCTTTTTGCGTAAGTCCACGGGTCGCTGGTTTTATTTGCCCTTCCGATTAGTTTTGCGTTTTCCACTTCATAGCTTTGCTGCCATCTTCCTTTGTAAACTTTAAAATCCGCGTCTTCATTTGCTTTTGTTACGGTAATCCTGTACGCGCTGTAATCGTCCATGCCGTCTAGTATAATTGAAACTTCCCCGCCAATCACTTTGTATGTGCCTGTTTGTATAACTTCAGGGTCAAGGCTTGGGCCGTGGAAGGCGGTCCATGGCGTTCTTTCAATTACGACTTTAACCGCTTTTGCGTCTTTGAAGGTTTCGGATGTGTCCAAATTCTTTAAAACTATGTTTGATGTGCCGTTTATTCCACCGAAAAGGACATGGGATATTTTTTTATTGTCGTCTAATGACGCAAGGCCGTACAATTCCGTGCGGGCGGTGGAGGTTGTAACCTTTAGGGTTTCGCCGCTCATATCCCCGTACCATTTATAAAGCCACCATGTCCCGTTTGGCATGTTGTTGTCGGCAACAAGGTCGTTCAGGCTTCCCGCGTTGTGCCAGTAAGCAAGGCAGGCCGCCACTTTGTTTTCTTCAAATAGGGCAATCCAGTTTACCAGTTTCCCCGGAACGTTTACATGGTCCTGGGGCGCGTATTCGTTAATAACTATTTCTTTTTCGGGTATGTTGTACTTTTTTTCTAAATTCCTGTAATGGGCAAGCTGTGACGGGAATGTATTTAGGCAGTTTGTCTGCAAGTCGTGCCATGTAATGACATCGGGCAGGCAGTTATTTTGAACGCAAAAGTTTAGGAAATTGTCATAGGTGTTTTCAAGGTAGACTGCTAAATTCATGCCCCCGATTAATGCGTCGGGGTCTAGGGATTTTATTAAATTGCAAATTGTAAGCCAGTTTTGGAAAAAGTTTTGCTGGACTTGGGAATTGGAATTTATATTGTTATACCATATGCTGTCGGGTTCGTTAAAAGGAATGTAGACGATTTTGCCTGAAAAATTCGGGTCGCTTTCCCGGAGCGCCTTGATTTTTTGAACTTCTTCACTGACTTTATTTAGATAATCGTCAAAGGAAGTAAATTCATAAGGCCAAAGGGCGTATATGTCCTGTAGGTATACTTGGACATATTTACCGCCGGAATAGATAAAGGTTTTGGTGGTGTCTAAAACGTCACCAGTGGGGTGCTGAAGCCCGTCTGGCGCTTTTTGCACAGCGGTGTGGGGCTTTAAGGGAATAAGAAGGTTTATGTTTGGGGAATTTTCGGTCCCCAGCCCGTACAAAAAGCCTGATGCGCCATACATTAAAGCCCCCGTCTTTTGGGAATAGTCAACTGTCAGGGTGGGATAAATTTGAGCGTTTATGCTTGGGACATAAATCAAACACACGAAAAAGACCAAAAAAACCGATACGAGCTTTTTCATTTTTTCCCTCCGTATGTATTAAATTCTCATTTTAAGTATATTTGTTTTTATTTGTAAATTAAATGTAACTATGTTGACTTTATATGTAACCATGTGATATTGTATGATTAAAGCATTAAAAAGGGCGATTTGTATGAATGTTTTTAAAAATTATTTTATAAAAGATATTGATGAAAGCATGGATATTTATGTGATACAATACGGGGAAGAGGAGTGCAGGCCCGGGCATTACTTTGGCCCTTATGTGCGGGAAAAACATATCCTTCACTATGTTTACAGCGGGAAAGGGATTTTCCAAGTTGGGGGAAAGACCTATCATTTGACAAAGGGACAGGCCTTTTTGATTTTTCCAAACCAGCTTATCTTTTATAAAGCCGACGAACATGAACCGTGGGTTTACCGATGGGTTGAATTTGGAGGCAAGCGTATTGACATTTTTTTAAAATGCGCAAACCTTTCTGAAGAAAACCCGATTTATACTGAAAAAGAGCCCTATTATGCCGGCGAGGTTTTAAAAAATATTTTGGATGAAGGGGAAATGTCGAATTTTAAAGCCATCGGGTGGTTTTATTTATTTGCCGACGCGTTAAGTTACGAAAACAAAAAAAGCTATACCCCGCAAGAGGAATATGTGAAAAAAGCGGTTGCCTATATTAAATCCCACTATAATGAAAAGATAAATATTATAGAACTTGCAAATTTTATTGGCATTGACAGAAGCTACTTGTCAAGGCTTTTTCACCAGTATGAGGGGGTAAGCATAAAAAGATTTATTTATAATTACAGGATGGAGGTTTCAAAGATTTTTTTAAAAAACAGCTCACTATCCATTGGTGAGATTTCAAGGTCGGTGGGGTATCCTGACCCCATGGATTTTTCAAAGGCGTTCAAAAAAGCTTTCGGGGTATCCCCCACAGACTGGCGCAAAAACAATAATTAAAAATATTTGCTTTGGTGTGATGGTAAAAAATTTAAGTAGTAAACAATAAAAAGCCATTGTGGTTTTATCACAATGGCTTTTGTAACGGGTAGTTTTGTATCTTTTTTCTTTCAAAAAATCTTTTTTATTTTTCAACCTGACAAAAAAGGGGCAGGAATGCCCCGTTTTTTTAACTTGCTAATTTTGTGTAGGGAAAAAGGCTTTTTAAATCCCACACAAAGAGTTTGTAGGCGCAATTTTTGTCAAACGCGTCAGGAAGGGGTATTTCCACAGCGGGAGAAGCCGCCTTTTTGGTTGTTACGCTTTCTAATTTATTGTCCTTGTACTTGGCGATTATAAAGGTTACATCCCCTTGGGAGGTGTGGCTGATATACGCTTTGTTGTTTTCAATGTACGCGCTGTTGACGCTAACTATTTGCGGGTTTAGGTTGATTACGTCAAACAAAAAATCCGCGTTTTTATAAATCTTTATTTCACTGACGTTTGCATAATCCAACAGGCAGGTATACCTTATATAGCGGTACATTGTATCGCTGGATAAAAATTTGTCCGCGGTAACTTTTGTTTCGGTATAATACGGGGGCGCGGTGGGGATTACATAGAGTTTTACCCAGTTTTCCCCGTCTTTTGAGGCTAAAAACATACCCCCTACCATGCGGTTTGCGTAAGTATCCCTTGGGACATAGCCGATTTGGGAAATGTCCGTGATTTCGCCTAAATCCACCTGACAGTAGCCGCCCACTAACCCGTCAAAGAAGGTGGAGTTATTTCCGTCAAAGGCGTATTGCGCAACTGTTGTGGGAACGTTATTCCATGAGGGTGTGCCTGTGATAACTTTGTTTGATAAGTCAACGGGGATGTATTCCCGTTTTACTAAAACTTTTTCGCGGATTATTATATAGTTTACCATGGGGCCGCCGTAGCCGTCGGGGTCAAGGGATATGTTATAGGTTAAAAAGCCCCCGGTTACTTTTGCGGAATTTAGTAAAATTATCGGGCTTTCGGGGTTTGTTGTGGGTATGATTGAGTTTTGCACGGTTTCCCCGTTTATGGTCACATGGGATTTACGGTTCACATTTCCCCCCATCCATGATGATGGCGCGTAATAAGCTGTTTCAATGGTGTATTCCCCGTTTGGCAGCTCAAACTTGTAAGTAATGCCTGGTTTTGGGTTCATGTTGTCCTGGTCTTTTGCGTAGCGGTAAGATACCACTTTGCTGCGTCCGTCGGTTAAGTCATATTCATAGGGCCAGGTCAGCCTCCCTGTAAGGAGGGTGGGATATGTTTCGTTTGGTGTATAGTCGTCAACAACACCCCAGTATTTTCCCGTAACAGGGTCTTTTCCATAGAACTGCTCGGTTACGCTGTTATAAATCCCGAATTTGTCCCCTTCAGACAAAGTATACGGGTTGGAGTCCCCGCAGTCCACAAAGTAAAGGATTGCGCTGTCGATATGCTCATTTGAAAGGGAAAAATCGTCAAGGTAGATTACGCCCTGTGCCTGTGCCCCGATTGATAAGGAATTGTTTTGGGCAAAGACCCTCATTTCGTATCTTTGGTATTTGTCAGAAACCACATATGTTTTGCTTTCATCCCCTGAAAGCAAAGTCAGGCTTCCGTTTCCTTTTGCGTATACAAATAAGCTGTATATCCCGTCTTCAATGCCAGTTATGCTTTGGGTGATTTTCCCGCCGTCTAGTTTTAAATAGTGTTTGGAAGAAAGCCTGTTTTCCTCATCGCTTTCAACCGCCGCGCTGCCTTCTGCCTCAAAGTAAGATAAATCCCCAAAGCCGAAGGAGGAGTTTTTAATGTATTTGTCCATGTTTTCGGGGTTTTCAAAGGCAACATAAAAGGTGGTGTCGGAATTTACCTGATAGGTCAATTTGAATATGCCGCCTTCTTTTTGGATTAAACTTGATATATCGGTGGAATTTGCCCTTACGCTGATTTTGCTTTCCTCGTAATCTGGCGTAAAGAACAAGCTGACGCTTTCACCCGTTTGGGCATAGTTTTTATCCATTAGGACTTTGCCGCCGCTGGTGGAGTAGACTTTTAGCATAAGCTTTCCTTCATCTGAAAGGGCGGTATCCAAATACGCGGGATATATTATAAACTTGTCAAAGTTGGGGGTGTAATTTACCAAAGTGTGATATGTTATGTTTCCCGGAGTTCCTGTGCCGCAGCGCAAAATCCTGTAGTTATCGTTATAAATTTTTATTGAGTTTTCCCCTTCGTTTAAGTAAACGGGTAAAGTATATGGCCTGAAGTTTTCGTCTGAATAGGTGTTTTTAAAGTATAGCCTTACAGGTTCGTTTCCGTTTACTTTAAAGGAGGCGTATCTGTCCACAATCTGGGCGTTGTAGTCATGGGCGCCGAAAAGCTCGCCGTTTGAATGGTAGATTTCAAGCTTGTATAATCCCGCCTTATCCACATTTACTTTTAAGGTTAAAGCGTCATTTGTGCCGCCTTGGATATTTGAAACATAGGAGCCCCCTGAGGCGTAGGCGTTATTTGTGATTTTTGCGTTTCCGTCTAAAGTTTGGCTTTCTGCCTCGATTTGTGTTTTATATTCATCGTCAGCTGCTTTTTTAACCCTTAAATAATCAAGGGCGCAGTCTGCGGTTGAGTCAATGTCAATAATGTTTATGCCTTTTTGAAGGTATACAGTTTTTGTGGCAAGGCCCCAACCCGGTGTTGCTTTTATGGGAAGTTCGGTTAATTTATTGTTTAGGGTAATGGCGTTGTTGTCAAGATAGATATTAAACTGCCCTTCATTTTGGGAATTGTACCTTAGGCTTAAATTATAAAGCCCCCCCTTGTCCACGACAACGGTAAACCTGACCCCGCAACCGTCAGGCACGCTTTCTTCATTCAATCCTGTGATATAGCCGCTGCCTGAATAATCCGGGATTTCGGTTTTGGTGGTAACGGGGGTTTGGGTTTTCCCGTTTAGGGTGTTAAAGTCCGCAAGTTCCGCTTCATAGATTTTGTCAAATACGGGCATGTCTTTTCCCACATAGGTTAATGTCACACAGTCCATTGACGCCCCCTGGGGTGTGTCAAGGGCGCCCCTGAAGGAGAGGGTGTGCCCGCCTTCTGTAAGGTAAATGTATTCGGAATACAGCCCTGACATTTGCCAGCGCAAGGTATTTTCCAAAACTAAAATTTTAGGCTCGGAATTGTCAATGGAAAGTGTATGTTTTACGGTTTGAGGGTTGTTTTTGGTGGTATCGGACGTATTTAGCCCGAAGCCATTGCCATATACAATGTCCATTTTATAAAGCCCCGTCATAGGGACATTCACCTTCATGTCAAAGCCGTCATTTTGGGAGTCCATCATGTTTACGCGGTACCCGCCGCTTTTTGCGTATGTCCACGGGTCGCTGGTTTTTGAGGCCCTTCCCACCAGCGTTGCGTTTTCCGCCTCGTAGGTCTTTCTCCATCTTCCGTTGTAAATCACGCCTGTTTCGTCCGCTTCATTCGCGCTTGTTACAGTGATGTTATAGGCGCTGTACTCTTCCATGTTTTCAAGGGTGATTATAACCTCACCCCCTGTTACCTTATATGTGCCCATTTGCACAATTTCAGGCTCCATGCTGACCCCGTGGAACGCAGTCCAATGGGTGGCTTCAATTTTTACGTTTACGGCTTTTGCGTCCTTAAAGGACTGGGTTTTGTCTAGGTTTTTTAAAACTATCTTGGAAGTTCCGCCAATTCCGCCAAATATGATGTTTGAAACCTTTTTGTTTTCATCAAGGGAGGCAAGGCCGTAAAGCTGGGTGCGGTCGGTGGAGCTTTCAACCTTTAAGGTCTCCCCGCTCATGTCCCCGTACCACTTATAAAGCCACCACGCGCCGTTTGGCTCGTTATTGTCCGCGGCAAGGTCGTTTAAGTTGCCGGCGTTGTGCCAGTAGGGAAGGCAGGCGGAGACTTTGTTTTCTTCAAATAGCGCAATCCAGTTTACAAGTTTCCCCGGCACGCTTACATGGTCCTGTGGGGCGTATTCGTTTATTACAATCTCACGACGTGGCAAATTGTACTTTTGTTCTAAGCTTCTGAAATGGGAAAGGTGGGACGCAAAGGAATTGAGCTTGTCCGTTTGAAGTTCGTGCCATGTGATAATTTCGGGGTAGCAGTTATTTTCAGAACAAAACTTTAAAAAGCTGTCAAAGGCGTTGGATTGGTAGGACGCAAAGCTGATTCCCCCGATTAACGCGTCTGGGTCAAGGCTTTTTATCAAAGTGTAAGCGGAAAGCCAGTTTTGGTTGAAGGTGTTTTGAACTGAAGTACTTGAATTTATGTTTTGATACCATATTCCGTCGGGTTCGTTGAAGGGTATGTAGACAAATTTGCCCGTGAAATTTTCGTCGCTTTCGCGCAGTGCCTTAATTTTTGGCACCATTTCCCTGATTTTTTCCAAATAGTCATTAAAGGAAGTATACTCATAGGGCCATAGGGCGTAGATGTCCTGAAGGTATATTTGAACATATTTGCCGCCGGAATAGATAAAGGTTTTGGCGGTGTCCAAAACATCCCCTGTTGGGTGCTGAAGCCCGTCGGGCGCTTTTTGCACGGCGGTGTGGGGTTTTAGGGGGGTGAGGGTGTTGATATATGGGGAATTGTCGCTTCCTAACCCATACAAAAACCCTGCCGCGCCGTGTTTTAAGGGGCCGCTTTTTTGTGAATAGTCAACAGTAAAAGCCGGGTAAACACTTTGGGCGAAAGATTCCATGCATATTGAGCTAATAACCAACAAAAATACCAAAATTATTGCGGTTTGCTTTTTCATTTTTGCCCTCCGTTCATAAATATATTGTTAGTTTTATTATAATGGATTTATTTTTAAAATTAAATGTAACGATGTTGACTTTATATGTAACCATGCGATATTGCGTGGCAATTTTTAAAAAAGCGCCCGGAAAGGATTATAAAAAAGGATACTGTAATTTGGTTTTTCAAAATGGCAAGGGGGAATTCCAATTTTTTAGTATTTTTTCAAAAAAACCCTAGTATTTTAGTAAAAATTATTGAAATATTGGAAAATTTATGCTATAATAAAAAAGCAAACAGGAATTTTGCAGAATTTGACATACTTGACCACAGAAATTGACAAAACAGATAAATCAATGGAAGTGGTGAAGAAAATGAATAAATTAGATTTAGATTTAAGGAAAAAGGAAAAAATCCCGCCTGAAATGAATGGTTCCGGGAGGGCTTTTTGGCGCTTTTTTAAAAGTGGGACAACCTTTCAAGCCCTAAAGTTTTTAGCCATTTATTTTGGGGTTGGGGCTTTGTTTATTGCGCTTAAATTTATGGCGCAAAACTTTTTTGAGGTAAATGAAACCATAATAAGCGCAATTTTTATATTGACATATGGATTTATTATTTATTTGTATTTTTTTGGCAAAACAAAAAATTATCTTTCAAAAATTGATTTGGCCTCAGGCCAAAAGCTTTTAACCGGAGAGGAATTACAAATCGGGCAAAAACTTGAAAAATTTATCGGGGGCGTAAACGAAGGCTACTGGGAGTGGGACCTAAAAACCGGCCATTATTATGCTTCCATTTTAAATGATGAAAAGTTTGGATATGAGCATGACTTTGTAAAAACCGTTAGTGAATGGAGAAGCCTTTTTCACAAGGATGATGAGGAAAGGACACACAACCAGGTTATGAATTACTTAAAGGAAAAAACCGATAAAACCTACATATCCTCTTACAGGATTAGGACGAAAAGCGGGCAGTACAGGTGGATTTTAAGCAGGGGAAAAGGCATTTGGGACAATGAGGGGAAGGCGTTAAAACTAATCGGGTCCCATTCGGACATAACTGATGAAATGTATGTGGAGGAACTTTTCATCAGGGAAAAGGGAATCTGTGAAAAGATTATTGAAAACGCCCCGATTTTAATAATTATAAGGGACAGGGACGGAAAAATCATTGAGTTTAACCCCTATGCCGAAAAAATAACGGGATTTTCCAAGGAAGAAGTTATCGGCAAAGACAGCTTTAGTTTTATAAGGCCTAAGGAAACGGGAAAAATCCTGGATGAATATTTTAATGATTTAGTGAAAAACAAGATAATTACCCGCAACAAGGAAATCGGGATTACAAATAAAGAAGGGTTTACGTCTACGGTTTTGTGGAACAACTGTTTTATAAAAAACTATGACGGGCAGATTATCGGCTCGGTGTTTATCGGGATTGACGTGAGCGAAAAAATCAAAATGGTTGAAACCTTGCATAACCTTGCGTATTATGACCAGCTCACCAAACTTCCCAATAAGGAAAAGCTTTCTGAAATTTTTGAAGAAGAAATACACCATCGAAATGGCGCGGGCAAAAAGCTGGCTGTGGTTTATTTTGACATTGACAACCTAAAGCAGATAAATAATACATTGGGCCACCATGCGGGGGATGAAATAATCAAAAGGTTTGCAAGCCTTTTGGAAGAAGAAGTCAGCCCCCCTAACGTGGTTGGAAGAATCAGCGGGGATGAATTTGTAATAATTTATGTGGACAAAAAAGATGTAAATGATGTAAAAAAAGAGGTCACAAGGATTATAAAAGATTTAAGAAAGCCCATGCTTTGGGAAAACAGCGAATATTACATTTCCGTAAGCTCGGGCATTGCCATGTACCCCCAGCACGGCAACAGCTTTTCACAGCTTATAAAATGCGCTGACACCGCCATGTTTGTGCAAAAAGAAAGCGGGAAAGACGGGGTTTCGGTGTATGACGAGTCAATGGGTGAGAGGACATGGCAGGTTATGAAAATGGGAAACCAGCTAAAAGGGGCCATAAATAACCGTGAGTTTGACTTATATTTGCAGCCCCAGTTTGACATCAGGGAAAATATCATGATTGGCGCTGAAGCCTTAATCCGCTGGGTGCACCCCCAAAGGGGAGTTGTTTCCCCCGCTGAATTTATTACCTTTGCCGAAGAGAGGGGGTTTATTGACAAAATCGACCAATGGGTCATTGAATATGCGTGCGCCCAGATAAAACGGATTTTTGATATGGGCATTAATAATTTTAAAGTCGCGGTAAATGTTTCGGGGAAAATGTTATCAAGTGAAAAAATAATAGGGACAGTAAAAAAAGCAGTAAACGGAAACGGGATTAATTTTTCCGACCTTGAAATTGAGGTTACCGAAACCGCGGTTATAACCAATTTGGAAAGCGCCATTAAAACTTTAAGGGAGCTTAAGGATTTAGGGATTAAAATTGCGTTAGACGATTTTGGAACGGGGTATTCCTCTTTAAGCTACTTACAAAGGCTTCCCATTGACGTTTTAAAAATGGACAGGGATTTTATTAAAAACGTAATCTGCAAGGATACGGATAGATATATTTTTAAAACTATTGTGGATTTGGCGCACAATCTTGGGCTTTTGGTTTTGGCAGAAGGGGTTGAAACAAGCCAGCAGCTGGAATTTGTTAAGGAAAGCGGCTGCGACATGGTGCAGGGGTACCTTTTGGGAAAACCCGTACCATGCAAGGAATTTTTTGATTTGCTAAAAATCAAAAACATTAAAGTTTAATTCAAATCAGTGCGCAACCCAAATAAATTAAAAAAACAAAAAATAAAAAGGCGGCGCAAGCCGCCTTTTTAAATGGGAAAAAGACTTAAACCCAGAGGTTATACCTCTGAAGGCTTTTTTTGCAAATATACCAAAATCATTGCCACAAGGCAACATAGGGCCGATAGCAAAAATGGCCATACATATTCGGAGTTTTTAATAAAGTAGCTTGAAATAAGCGGGAAAACTATGGCGGATGTGCCAAAGCCAATCATTACGCAGCCATAGTTTAGGCCTATGTGCTTTGTGCCGAAATTGTCCGCGGTAATCGCGGGATATACCCCCGCAGCCCCGCCAAATCCAAAGGCAATTGCGGCAATGCAAACTATAAATAACACGCCTTTTGCGAAAATCATAATAAGTATTGACACAAAGGTGATTAAATTTATCATGTAAACAGCGCCTTTTCTTCCGATTAAGTCGGAAAGCCAGGAGGTGATAAGCCGCCCTGACGCGCTGGCAATTCCGGTAATCATAACCCCCAAAAGCGCCATGCTTTCAGAAAGGCCCCTTTGGGTCCCCAAAGATAAAAACAGGGGGTTTAATATAAAATATGCGGGAAGTATTAGGGCAAGTGATAAAGTGATAAGGTAAAACTGCTTTGTTTTTAGCATTTCCTTTGTGGTAAACTGCTTTTTTGTAACATTTGCTTTAGCTGGAACATAGCCTTTGGGCATAAACCCTTCAGGCGGGTTTACGATAAAGATGGAACTTACCAAGCAGATTGCCAAAAACGCAAGGCCCAATGCCAAAAAGGTGTTAGGAACGCCTATCCCTTTTAGCATTGCGTTGGCAATGGGAGAAAAGATAACAAGTGAAAAGCCGAAGGCTGCCACCATAAAGCCTGAGCCAAAGCCCCGCTTGTCAACAAACCATTTTTGAACCACCGATACGGTTGTGGTATATAAAACGCCGTCGCCAAATCCGCCGATTACGCCATATGTAAGGTAAATTAAATAGGGATTATCTATTGTAACGAGACTGCTTAAGATAATTCCCAAACTTATAAGAACGCTTCCGGCTACTGTTACAGGCCTGGGGCCGAATTTGTCCTGAAAACGCCCGCCGACAATAATACCAAGCACGAATGTTGCAAGCATTATGGATGAAGTTAATGAGGCGTCCCAGGAAAGGTAGTCGGAAACGGGTTTTCTAAACACGCTCCACATGTAAATTACGCCTGCGCAAAGCTGGATAATCATTCCAAAAGCCAAAACCAAATAGCGGTTTAGCACCTTTTGGTTTTCTGCGCTTTTTGCTTCAATCTCCATTTTTTACTCCCCCATTATTATATTTTCCAATTTTTTTACAGTATAACATAAGAGATACTTTTTGAAAAGTATGTATTTTGGAAGAAAAAATTAAAAAAGTGCAGCAGGGATGGCTGCACTTTTTTAAAAATATACGGATATTATAGGGTTTGTAGGCTTTTTTCAAAGCCAATTCTGGGGATTTTTTTATGCATAATGATTAAAAACATTAATAAAATTTTTCTCCAAAAGCTATTTTTTATGAAAAACCTGATTTATTACCTCATGGGGCGGTTCCAGTTTCCAAACCCGCCGCGGAAGCCCGTTCCTACATTGGTTGTGAAATTTGAGACCGTGAAACTTTCATATTTTGTGCCGCCCTGATATTGGGCGTTTTCAATTATACCGTCTGATTCATCCCCTTGGGCAAAGCCTCCTGTATAAATGGTGTAGGTTTTTCCTTTTTGGAGTTTATCCGATGAATATACAAAGGATTGTGCCTGCTTTTTAAGTTTATAGGTTAGGACATTTTCCCCCGTTTCGTCCTCTATGCGTATAATTGTGCCTGCGGGCAGGCCCTGGTCAAAACCAATGTGCACGCTGTATTGGGTGGAGCCTTCAGTTGGCGCCACCGCCATGCCAATGCTTCCCGCGGCAATTATGGTGCCGCCTTCCACTATGCAGGTATGTTCCGTATCCAATGCGCTTTCCATATTGACGGTGGGGCCGTATACAATCAATGTACCCCCTGTCATATAGATGTTTCCGTTGGAGTCAACCCCGTCGCCGCCGGAGTTTATATAAATATACCCGCCTAAGATATTTAGCTGTTTGTCCTTCCCCGCGTCAGGGTTATTCTGGCCCCTGAACCCGCCGAAAAACTGCCCCCCGCCCCCGGTGTTTAAGCCGTCGTCGGAAGAGAGGATACGGATATTTCCGCCTTGGATGGTAAGTATCGCTTTGCTTTCTATACCTTCGGTGCATTTATTTATGATAATGTCCCCGCCGTTTATATACACGTTGCCATGCCCTGAAAAGCCTTTTTTGTACTGGCTTTGAATATCAAAGGCGCCGCCGTATATGATGATTAAATCCTGGCTGTGCACGGCGTGGTCGGTGGTGTTTAGGGTGATAGTGCCGCCGCTTACCACCAAATTGGTTCGGGCTTTTAAGCCCTTGCTGCTTGCGTCATTTGTTGAGTTGGTTTCCTCTTGGGCGTTGTTTTGCGCATTTGGAATTTGCGGGTTTTCTTGAATGGGGGTTTGCTGGTTTGGGGGAAGGTTTCTGTTGTTTGGGGGCACAAATTCCATGCCCTGCTGGGGCGGATTTTGGCCTTGGGGGGGCTGCCATTGCGGGTTTTGGGGGTTTTGCCACTGCTGGGGAGGGGTCATGGGGCCGCCCTGCCGCCCTCCGCCGAAAATGCCAGGGAACTGGTTGTTATTTACCTGAATTTCCCCCGTTGTGGTGATGTTAATATTACCACAAAAGATTTCTAAATACCCGTCCGAACTTATACCGTCGCCTTTTGCGGTGATTGTAATGTTCCCGCCTGTGATTTGGATTCCGTCGTTTGCGTTTATCCCGTCATTTACGGACGTAATGTTTATATTACCGTTTTCAATGGTTATGTCGTCGTCGCTTTTTATGCCGTGGTTGTAATTTGCCTTAATATTTAAAGTCCCTTTTCCCTTGATTTCAAGGTCGTCATTGGAAAAAAGGGCCGCTTTTGCGTCAATTGAGTATTCGCTTCCGTCTTCCAAATAGTTTTGTGTCCCGTCGGAAATGGTAATAAAGCCTTTATCGGTATCCTCAAAAAAGATGGCGGGCCCGTTTTCGTTTTTGATATTGACCCCCGACAGCCTTAGCTTTACCCTGTCTTTGGTGTTCACATGGACATAGCCCGAAAAATTCCCTGTTAACTCATAGTCCCCGCCTTTTGTGATTAAAAGGGAGTCATTTGTAAATTTTGCCCCTTCGCCCTTGATGGTTTTATTGGTTAAATCCACGTTTACTAAATTGTCCTTCCAGGATTCATCCTTGTGTTCATCCGCGGTTTCCAAATTGGCGGTATATGTGGCTCCATCCCATGACACTTTTAAGTTTAGGCTTTCCACCAAAGCACGCAGTGGCACCAAAGTCCTTCCGCCGTCAATTTGCGGCGGGGTGTCCAGCGCTATTTCTTCACCGTTTTTAGTAAATGAGTTTTTGCCGATTTCCATAATAATTGTGTTTTTCTTTTTCGTCGCGGTGATTTTTTTAGTCGCGGGGTCATATGTAACCAGCATGCCCAGTTTTTCAAAGATTGCCCGCATGGGCACCATGGTTCTTCCGTCAATAATCTGCGCGGGCACGTCAAAATCCAAAACCTCGCCGTCAAGGACTACCGCAACTTTTGGGTTTTCTCCGTTTGCCTTGGGAAGAAAGGTGAAGGTTGAAAGAATAAATACCAAAGATATGAACAATGCGGAAATAGGCTTTTTTATCATACACATTTTCCTTTCCTTGGGGATTTTATCAATGCAAAAATTTTATCTTAATTTTAACATAAAATTATGTTTAAAAAATGAACGAATTGTGGACTGTTTTTGAAAATTATTTGTTTTACGGTAACGTTTTTGCTGGTAATTGTAAATAATAAAATTTTATAAAATCCAAATTATATACAATAGCATTGAAAATTTACCTTTGGATTGGTATAATGATACATGGTTTAATTTGTTTATTTTGAGAGGATGAATGGTTTGATTTACCTTGACAACTGCGCCACAACTAAACCATGCAAAGAAGCGGTGGAAGGGGCTTTATTTATGATGGAAGAATGTTTCGGAAACCCCTCGTCCACCCATCAGCTTGGGCTTTTGGCGGAAAGGGAAGTTGAAAACGCAAGGAAGAAAATTTCCGATGTGCTTATGGTAAGCCCCGATGAAATATATTTTAACTCCGGGGGAACGGAAGGGGCAAATACCGCCATATTAGGCGGGGCTAATAAAAAGGCGGGCTCCAGGGTGGTTACCACCCAGATTGAGCACAAGGCGGTTTTAAACGCCTTTAAAAAACTTGAAAGCGAAGGCTTTGAAGTTATTTATCTAAAGCCCGATGAAAAAGGGTATATTGATGAAAAAACCATAATTGATGCTGTGAATGAAAAAACCAGCCTTGTGAGCATTATGCATGTTAACAACGAAATTGGCTCCATGCTTCCCATAGACAAAATCGGAAAGCTTATAAAGCTAAAATCCCCAAGGTGTATTTTTCATGTTGACGCAGTTCAATCCTTTGGGAAAATCCCGGTATATCCCGCAAAGTGGAATATAGACGCCCTAAGCGTTTCAGCCCATAAAATCCACGGGATAAAAGGCGCGGGGGCGCTTTATGTAAAAAAGGGCGTGAATATAAAACCCATAATTTACGGGGGCGGGCAGGAGAGGGGCCTAAGAAGCGGTACGTTAAATACCCCTGCCATTGTTGCCTTTGGAAAGGCTTGCGAAAAAATAAATTTTGAAGACATAAATCATGTGAGATTACTGCGGGATACTTTGGTAGACTATATCAAGGATTTGGATGTGGTATTTAATTCAAGCGTGGAAGGTTTTCCGTATATATTAAACGTTTCGTTTAAGAACATAAGGTCGGAAGTTATGCTAAACGCGCTTTCCGCCCGCGGCGTGTATGTTTCGGCGGCCTCGGCCTGCGCGGGCAATAAGGAAAGCCATGTGCTTTCGGCAACCGGCGCAAAATACGCATACTCCGCCATAAGGATTAGTTTTTCAAGGGATAATACAGCGGATGAAATCAAAGAAGCGGCAAAGATTATTAGGGAAACGGTAAAAAATCTTACAATATAAGACAGGAAGGATATTTTGATGAAGGAAGTTATTTTGGCAAAATGCGGCGAGCTGGTGCTAAAAGGGCTAAACCGCAGCAATTTTGAAAATATTTTAATGAATAATATAAAACAAAAGCTAAAGGATGACTTAAAAAGCATACGTTCCGCCCAATCCACGGTGTATATTGAGCTCAATGAGGGCGCCGACCCGGATTTGGTTGTGGAAAAACTCACAAAGGTTTTTGGGATTTCCAGCATTTCAAGGGCGGGGATTTTTGAAAAGGATATTGAAAAAATCAAAAAGGGGGCCTGTGAATATTTAAGGGATGAATTGACTTTGGCCAAAACTTTTAAGGTGGAGTCAAAGCGCAGCGATAAAAAATTTCCCTTAAAATCCCCTGAGATTTCCGCAATTACGGGGGGCGAAATTTTAAAAAATTTCCGCCATCTTAAGGTTGACGTGAACAACCCCGACATTGTTGTGACCGTTGAAATCCGCGACAACAACGCATTTGTGCATGGCGCAAGGATAAAAGGGGCGGGGGGAATGCCCACCTCATCAAACGGGAAAGCCGCCGTTTTAATTTCTGGCGGTATCGACAGCCCTGTGGCGGCTTATATGATGGCAAAGCGGGGGCTGTCCCTTGACGCAATTCACTTTTTCTCAAGCCCTTACACGAGCGAAAAGGCCAAGGAAAAGGTAATTGAGCTTACAAGGATTATTTCAGGTTATGCCGGAAAGATAAATCTTCACATTGTGCCATTTACCCAGCAACAGCTGGAAATTAAGAAAATGTGCAAAAACGAGCATATGACCTTGATAATGCGCAGAATGATGATGCAGATTGCCGAGCGCATCGCAAAAAAGAACAGGTGCGACGGTCTTATTACGGGGGAAAGCCTAGGGCAGGTCGCAAGCCAGACCCTGCTTGCATTAGCGGTCACAGGTGAGTGTGTTAAAATGCCTATTTTAAGGCCGCTGGTTGGCATGGACAAGGAAGAAATCGTTACAATTGCAAGAAAAATCGGCACTTTTGAGACTTCGATTTTGCCCTATGAGGACTGCTGCACCGTCTTTGTCCCCAAACACCCCACCACAAAGCCAAAGCTTTCTTCAATTTTAGAGTCTGAAAGCAAAATTGACATGGAGTACTGGATTCAAAAAGCGGTGGACGAAACTTATGTAATCGAGGTGTCTGAATGAACGCTGAAATCATTAGTGTCGGCACGGAAATACTAATGGGCCAGATTACAAATACCAACGCAAGGTATTTATCCGAAAAACTGGCCTCTTTGGGTGTTGATGTGTATTTTCAAACCACTGTGGGGGACAATTTTGAAAGGTTAAAGCAGGCGTTATCAATTGCTTTTTCAAGAAGCAACATGGTGATTTTAACAGGGGGATTGGGCCCTACGGGGGATGACATTACAAAAGAGGCGGCGGCCTCATACTTTGATATGCCCCTTTATTTGAATGATGAGGCGTTAGCGGCTATTGAAAAATATTTTCAAAAACTAAACCGCAAAATGACCAAAAACAATGAAAAGCAAGCAATGTTCCCCAAAGAGGCAATAATTCTTCCCAATGACAACGGAACAGCCCCGGGCTGTATTATGGAAAAAGGGGACAAGGCGGCAATCCTTCTTCCCGGGCCGCCAAATGAAATGGTGCCCATGTTTGAAAAGTATGTTATCCCCTATTTAAAGGAAAAAAGCCGTGATGTGATTTACTCAAAAGTTTTAAGGTTTATAGGAATAGGGGAGGCGGCTTTGGAGGAAAGGCTTTCGGATTTATTGGAAAGCCAGACAAACCCCACATTAGCCCTATACGCAAAAGAGGGGGAAGTTACGGTCAGGGTTTCTGCAAAGGCAAAAGATGAAAATGAGGCAAAAAAACTGGTTGAAGATATGTGCGGTGTATTAATTTCAAGGTACCCTGACGAATTTTACGCCTATGGTGATGACAACAGCCTGGTTAAAGTTGTATGCAAGGCGCTTATGGAGAGGAATTTGAGCATTTCGACCGCCGAATCATGCACCGGGGGGCTTTTGGGCCAAAACATAACTTCCATCCCTGGGGCAAGCCAAATCTTTTCGCAGGGGATAATAACTTACAGCAATAGCGCGAAAATGCAGTATCTGGGTGTGCGGGAAAAAACCTTAAAAACACACGGCGCGGTAAGTTGTGAGTGCGCAAAAGAAATGGCACAAGGCATGAGGAGGATTTCAAATTCCGATATTTCCGTTGCCATCACAGGGATTGCAGGGCCGTCGGGGGGAACCGCGGAAAAGCCTGTGGGCCTTGTTTATATTTCTTTGGCGCACAAAAACGGGGTGTGTGTCAAAAAGTTTAATTTTTCGGGAAGCAGGGAAAAGATCAGGAATTACGCGGTGCTAAACGCTTTGAATTTAGTGAGGAAATACTTAAATGGCACTCTTGACAAGCAGGGGGAAAAATTGTAAAATAAGAACAAATGTTCGGTATGGAGGATTTTTATATGGCGGATAAAAAGATTGAAAAAGAAAGCTCAATTGACAAAAAGAATGCTTTATTAGCGGCATTGGGGCAAATTGAAAGGCAGTATGGAAAAGGGGCGGTAATGCGTCTTGGGGAAAGCAGCCATATGAACGTGGAAGTTATCCCCACAGGGGCATTGTGCCTTGACGTGGCGCTTGGGATTGGAGGCGTGCCGAGGGGCAGGATTATTGAAATTTTCGGGCCTGAGTCTTCTGGTAAAACCACAATCGCGCTACATATTATCGCTGAGGCCCAAAAGCGGGGCGGGGAAGTTGCTTTCATTGACGCGGAACACGCACTGGACCCGAATTACGCGAAAAATTTAGGCGTGGATGTGGACTCCTTGATTGTGTCCCAGCCCGACACCGGGGAACAGGCTTTGGAAATTGCAGAAGCGCTTGTGAGAAGCGGCGCGATTGACGTCATTGTCATTGACTCCGTGGCGGCATTGGTTCCAAGGGCGGAAATTGAAGGCGAGATGGGCGAACAGCACATGGCGCTGCAGGCGCGGCTTATGAGCCAGGCTTTGCGCAAACTTGCGGGGGTTGTCAACAAATTTAACACCGTCTGCATTTTCATAAACCAGCTTCGTGAAAAGGTGGGGGTTATGTTTGGCAGCCCCGAAGTTACAACGGGCGGACGGGCTTTAAAGTTTTACGCCTCCGTCAGGATGGATGTCAGAAGGATTGAAACCTTAAAGGTTGGAAGTGAGCCCGTCGGAAGCAGGACTAAAGTTAAAATTGTGAAAAACAAGGTGGCGCCGCCATTTAAAGAGGCCGAATTTGACATGATGTACGGAAAAGGTATCTCCCGCGAAGGCATACTTGTGGATATGGGAGTGGAGTACGGAATTATAAATAAAAGTGGCGCGTGGTTTTCCTACGGCGATTTAAGGCTGGGTCAAGGCAGGGACAACACAAAGAATTATTTGCTTGAAAATCCCGACTTAGCAAACGAAATTGAAGAAAAAATCAGGAAAATCGTGTTTAAGGAAAAAGAAGAAAACGGCGGAAACAATCAAAACAATATAGGATAAAAAATAAAAAAGGACTGTTTTATATGAAAAAACTCCCAATAAGCGAAAACCCCTTAAAAAGCAGGGACGATTTAATGCAGGCATTAAGGCAAATCTTGCAGCCTTTAAAGGATTTATACTCAAAGGAAAAATCCCGTCTTGAAATCGGGCACACCTCTGCCTGCTACCCTTCTGGCATTAGCGGCATGGAAGGGTTTGCGAGGGTGCTTTGGGGATTGGTTCCCTATTTGGCAGGCGGCGGGGAATATGATGAATTTGTTAATATTTACCTTGAAGGCTTAAAAAACGGGACAAACCCCGAAAGCGGGGGATATTGGGGGCAAATCGGGCCATATGACCAAAGAATGGTGGAAATGGCGGCATTGGGCCTTATGCTTTCCCTATGCCCTGATAAGTTTTGGGACCCCCTTTCGGATAAGGAAAAACAGAATTTATATAATTGGCTTGACCAGATAAACCACCATGATATGCCCAAAACCAACTGGCTTTTCTTCAGGGTTTTGGTGAATTTGGGCTTTAGGAAAATAAATATGCCATATAACGATGAGGCAGTCAAATTTGCCATGGACTATATTGATAAGTTTTATTTGGGGGATGGCTGGTACTTTGACGGGTATGAAAAGCAAATTGACTACTACATTCCCTTTGCCATGCATTTTTACAGCCTGATTTACGCAAAACTGGCTGAAAGCTTTGACTATGACAGGTGTCAAAAGTATAAAGAAAGGGCTTATGAATTTGCGAAGGATTTTAAATGCTGGTTTTCAAAAGACGGGTCAGCCCTGCCTTTCGGGCGCAGCCAGACCTACCGCTTTGCGCAAAGCGCCTTTTGGGCAGCTTTGGCCTTTGCTGACGTTGAGGCCCTTCCATGGGGCGAAATCAAGGGGCTTTTGCTTAGGAATTTGAGATGGTGGTTCAGCCAGCCCATTTTTGACCGCGACGGGGTTTTAACCATAGGGTACGCTTATCCTAATTTGATTATGGCTGAAGGCTATAATTCCCCCACATCGCCCTATTGGGCGCTAAAATCCTTCCTGGTTTTGGCCCTTTTAGAAGAACACCCCTTCTGGCAGGCGGAAGAAGCGCCCCTTTCCACACCGGAAAAGTCGGTGCAAAAGCACGCGAGAATGATAATTGAAAGGACAAAGGACTCAGAACAAATCCAAGCCTTTGTGTCGGGGCAGCATTCCCACGAGCATGCCCATGCTGACGCTAAATATGAAAAATTTGTTTATTCAAACAAGTTTGGATTTAGCGTTCCAAAAGGGAATTTGAATTTAAAGCAGGGCGCCTATGACAATATGTTGGCGGTATCCCTTTGCGACGGGCGCTACCGCGCAAGATACGGATGTTTGGATTATAAGGTTTTTGATGACTATACCTACTCCCTGTGGGAACCCTTTAGGGGGGTTTCGGTTAAATCCTATATCGTACCCTTCTGCCCGTGGCATGTAAGAATCCATATCATTGACACCCAGTATGAGATTGACACCGCCGAAGGGGGATTCGCAATTGCCACCGAATACAATAAAAAGCCCATGTCCTATAAAAAGGTAAAAGCGGAAGGCCCGGTTGCAATTTGCGAGCAGGAATGGGGGGTTAGCGCGATTTGTGATGTGTTTGGCGCAAGAAAGGCCGAAATAATCTGGCCGGAATCAAACACCAACGTGCTCTTTTCAAGAAGCGTGCTTCCCACATTGACAAAAAGGCTGGAAAAAGGGGTTCATAAGCTTGTATGCACGGTGCTTGGGGATACGTCAAAGGACAGGGAAGAGCACTTGGACAACCCTCCTGAAGTAATAGTCGGGGAAGATAAAGTTACAATTTATTATTTTGATAAAGTTGTAAATATAACATTATAAAGGAGTATGGAAATGAAGTTTGAAATTAAAGACGCGTTTTACAAAGACGGGGAAAAAATAAGGATTTTTTCAGGGGCAATCCACTATTTCCGCGTAATGCCCCAGTATTGGGAAGACAGCCTCAAAAAGCTTAAGGCCTGCGGGTTTAATACCGTTGAGACCTATATCCCGTGGAATGTTCACGAGCCGAGGGAAGGCGAGTTTTATTTTGAAGGAATGGCCGACGTTGAAAAGTTTTTGGAGATTTCCCAAAAGCTGGGCCTTATGGCAATTGTAAGGCCGGGGCCGTACATCTGCGCCGAATGGGAATTCGGGGCGCTTCCGTGGTGGCTTTTAAACAAGGAAGGGATAAAAATCCGCTGCTATAATGAAGTGTTCTTAAAATACATGGACAGGTATTTTGAGGAATTGATTAAAAGATTAAAGCCGCACTTTGCGACAAATGGCGGAAACATTATCGCTATGCAGGTGGAAAACGAATACGGAAGTTATGGCAACGACAAAAGGTACCTTGCCCACATCAGGGATAAGTTTATCTCTTTGGGCGTTGACATCCCGCTGTTTACATCCGACGGGGCGGAGGATTTCATGCTTCAAAACGGGATGTTAGAAGGGGTATTTGCGACCGCAAACTTTGGCTCAAACCCCGAGGACAGGTTTGCGGTTTTACAAAAATACCAAAAGGACAAGCCCCTTATGTGCATGGAATTCTGGGGCGGATGGTTTGACCCGTGGGGCGGAAGGCACGCCCACCGCGACCCGCAGGACGCGGCGGACCATATCGACAGGCTCCTTAAAATGGGCGGGAATTTCAACATTTATATGTTCCACGGGGGCACAAACTTTGGGTTTATGAACGGGGCAAACCACTACGACAGGTATGAGCCCACTGTTTCAAGCTATGACTCCGACGCGCCCCTTTCCGAAGCAGGGGATATCACGCCAAAATACCGGGCGATTTATGAAGTGATGAAAAAATATTCCACCGTTTCGGAAATCCCCGCGGACCGCGAGAAAAGGGCGTACGGGAAGGTGGAAATGAAATCGAAAAAGGACATTTTCAGTGCTTTAGATGAAATTTCCTCACCCATTGAAAACGTATACCCTCTTCCAATGGAAAAGTGCAACCAGGGCTACGGATATATTTTATATAAAACCCATGTTACAGGGCCCCTTGAAAATGTGTCCTTGACAATACACGGCCTTGCTGACAGGGCGCAGGTTTATTTGGATAAAAAGTTAGTGGGGATTGTTTACAGAAACGGCTCCACCACCCTCACAATTTCCACCCCTGAAGGCGGGGCGGAGCTTGATATTATTGTTGAAAACATGGGCAGGACCAACTACGGCCCCAAAATGTTTGAGACAAAGGGGATAAACAACGCTGTGTGCATTAACACCGCTAGTTTATTTAACTGGAAGATGTATCCCCTTCCAATGGATAATTTAGATAAGTTAAACTTTGATAGCAGCCTTGAAAGCGAAGTACCCACAGCGTTTTATAAAGGGAATTTGGTTATTGAGGATGAGCCCTGCGACACCTTCTTAAGAACTGACGATTTTACAAAGGGCGTTGCGTTTGTAAACGGGTTCAATTTGGGAAGATTTTGGGAAATCGGGCCCACTAAGACCTTGTACGTCCCGGGGGTACTTTTGAAGAAAGGGGATAATGAAATTATCGTCTTTGACTCCGACGGGGCAAAAACTAAAACCCCTTGCGTTGAATTTGTGGCAGAGCCTGAATTATAATAAAAAAGCTGGAACAAAAGTTCCAGCTTTTTTAATGAATTGTTTTTTAAAGCCTAAAAAATACAAACCCTCCGCTTATAGAAAATTTAAAAGAACTTCCAATAACAAAGAAGGTTTAGGCTTTAAATTTTAGGAGAATGTGACATAACGCGTTTTTATATATCAGGCATATGTAGCTTTTTTATGGTTTATATCAATAAAACATTCACGCCGTTTTTTTGGGCGTATTTTACGGTGTATGCAGTGCCCCCGCCGCTTTTTTTTAAGTATGCTATGGCGTAGGAGGAATTGTCGCTCATAAAGCGGTTCCTCAGGTGCATGCACCCCGCTTTGTATTTATCCTGGGTGTATATAACCCTGTCGGCGTTTTTGATTAAATGCCAGTACGTTTCTTTGTCTTTGTTGTTCCAGTATTTGTCCTGGTCCTTGCAGGGGATAATCATATAAAGTTTAATATTTTTGTATTCATTTTTTAAGGATAACACAATCTGGCCGCAAATCGTGTCAAAGCCTAAAGCCCCGCCGCATAGAAAGGTGTTTACGCCTTTATTTATTAAATCTATTATATATTGTTTGGTTTTATTTATAACATCATCAATTTCTTCTTGGGGTATAATCCTGTGCCCGGTAAAAAAACAGGTGCGGCTTTCATCTATTTCATATGACTTTTTAAAAAAAAATCTTTGAAACAACAATTCTGACACCCCTTATTAGCCAAGCAAGCAAAACCAAATTTTAGCTCAACATACATATTTTACAATTATATACCCGCTGTGTCAATTATAAAATAAAAAAGTTAGAAATTTAATATAATTGGATTTTAAATAAAAAAATAAAAAGAAAACCAGCATTCCCCGAAATATTTTTAGCAAACCGTAATATTTCCCTTATTTTATAGCGTCATAGAAATATTCTTTGTTGTCGGCGGTTTTAATCCTCCATGCGGGGATTGCCTCAATTTCATTATAGCCTTCCCCTTCCGCAAGCAAATTGGTGCTGTATCCCAAAGTGAAAGATACAATCTCTGTGGAGCTTTCCGCCCTTTTTTCGTCGTTGATAAAAAGCGGTATAACCATTGAAATGTGGTTTGTGCTCTTTTTTTCGCCTTCGGAAATTATGCCCCAGTTTCCCTTGATGTATGAAATTTCACCGTCTTTTAAATAGCAGTAAATTTTTGACGAAAAGACCTCAAAGCCTTCATATGTTTGGGTGAAGGTTATTAAATCGTCACTTTTTTCATATTTTGCGTTTTTTAAGTCAAAACCCATGGAAATTAGAAGGTTTTTCGCCTTGTTTACCAAATCGTGCTGAATGATTTTCGGGGCGCTTTCATTTGGAATGAATTCAAAAGAAAGGCCGTGAAGATAGAGTTTTCCACTGGGATACCTGAAGATATAATTGGAGGAATCAATTTCAGTGATTTTAACATCAATATCCTTATTGTTAAAAATACCGCTGTTTGTATATATGGGTGAAAGGGTCAGAGACTTCATGTCCACAGTGCTTTTGGGGAAAATGTCCTTTGGGGCTTTGATATTGTTCTTTTCAAGAAGGCTGACGGACAAATCTATGATATTTTCGTCTATTTTATAATTTTCGCTGTTTTCAAAATACAAAATAAACCCCAAAGCCATATTTAAGATGACCAAAAAAACGATTATGGCGTTTTTAATCTTGCTCCAGCTCATGACTTCCTCCATTAGCTATGACATGAATTTTTGTCATGCCGTTTGATTTGCTCTTTATTGTCCAGCACGGGTCTATAATTTGCGCCCTTTCATCCAAAAGGTATGAAATAAATATTTCTTCCACTTTTTCCATGGATGAGTCTTTCTTTTGCTCATAAAAACTATCAATAGCCCCTATTGTGTCCATAAGCTCAACCTTTTTGGCGGAATCTTCAAAAGTCCTTGCCAAAAAGGAAAACTTTGTGATTTTGCCGTTTTGCACCGTGATGGATAAGGCGTGGTTTAACCGCTTGTTCTGCTCATAGGGGATATCCACAAGGACAATGTTGCCGCCATAATAGTAGTCAAGATTAAATGTGTATTCATTTTTTGTGCTGGTATCCACCAAATCGTTGCTTAACGCTATATTTAAGCTTTCCCCAAGATTTAGGATATTCCAAAGGTTTTGGGCAAAGTCTATGGATTCATTTAGAGCCGAATACTGGCTTTGGGCGTCATTTAGCTCGATTCCTTTGTTGTTTGAAATTGAAGAATACTCAATTAAGCCTATCGGGTAAATTTTCAAAGACGAATTGTTTTCCACATAGGTTATAACCCCGCTGGTGTCAATGTAGCGGCGTACGGACTTGGGATTGTAGGAAAAATGCCTTAAAATTTTATTTAATAAATCCACATTGTCCTCCCGAAGGTCCGGTATATTGCTGATTATCGCCGGGGGCACTTCTTCGTAGTCGGAGAAAACAATTACCATCGGGTCAAAAGTTATGTTTGTCTCAGGAAGGGTTTTGTTTAAATTGAGCTCGCTTGCGAAGAAAAAGTTTTCTTCCGTTGTGGTGTTGTATTTGTCAATGATTTTTCCCACATCTATGCCCGTGTCATAAAAAGTGGTCCTTACCACCGCGTTGCTTTTAGGGTCCTTTACTAATATGGAAAAACCAATGTCATGCGGGATAATTATAAAATTTTTAATAACATCAATCCCGTCGGGGAGTTGGGGAAGATTCACCCCGTTTACCTGGCCAAAAAGCGGGGCGGAATACGCGATTTGATAGTCAACATAAATCGCCGGAATTTCGCCGCTTATGGCGTAGTAGTAGTCATCCAAAGTCACATTGGACTGCTGCGCCTTTTGGAATGAACCGTTTAAATACCCTTCGATTATGGGTTTTATTTCGGAAAAGACTTCAAAAAAACCTGTGTCGGAGTTATAAAACACGCTTTTATTGTTGGAGTCGGAACAAAGGGTTATGACTTTTGGGATTGACAAATTTTCCTTTGGGTAGGAATACTGCCGTTTATATCTGGTAAAACCCGCAAAAAGGTTGTTATTTGTCAAAGAAACAAAAAAATTATAGCCGGACGGCCATAATTTTTCACTGAACCATATTTTAGACGTCAAAAACAAACTATTTAAAACCAGGATGTATATAATTAAAGTTTTTATTTTTTCCACTAAAACCATCCTCATAAATTACCTAGTTAAGCCAGCCGCTAAACACCGATGAAAAGTCAAAAGTTCTTAAGCTGTCCGCGGTTTCCTGGGTTAACAGGCTGATTTCAAATTTTACAATCTGGTAAGACCCGTTGGGGCTTTCCGCGCGGATTAAAAATTTGTTTTCACCCTCGTTTAGGGTAACCTGCTTAATGTAAAGCCCGCTTGCGCCGATTGTGGTGATTGCGTTTGTGCCGTCTTTGTTTTTCATAAGCACATATTCGCCGGAAAGGGAACTGTATTTATAAATAGCCACAGTAACCCCCTGGCTGGATATGCCTGAAATCCCGTATATTTTTTTGCTGGTTGCGGAAATCGCGGTTTCGGGTTTTTTAATTGAAATCAAATTTGTGGCGTTGCCCGCGTCGTATATGGAAATAGAAACAGGATGGTCGGCAAATGCAGAGATGCTGGTAAATAGCACGACTATTGCCAATGCGAACGCTAAAGCTATTCTCTTCATCTTCACCCCATCCTTTCTATATTATTTATCATTATATGATTTACGAGTATAACTTTACACCATTATTATACACAATTCATATTACAGCTTTGTTACATAAGGTTTAATATTAAATAACATATTAGCCGGAATAAATTGGCATGGTAATTAATACTTCCGTGCCCTTTTTGTATTCGCTTTCAATGGTGATTTTGCCGTTGTGAAGTTCCACGATTTCTTTTGCGATGGATAATCCCAAACCCGTTCCGCCGGTTTCGCGGCTCCGGGCTTTGTCCACCCTGTAAAAGCGCTCAAAAATGCGGGCTAAATCCTCTTTTGGTATACCAATCCCGAAATCTATTACCTTGATATAGGCATCCGTTAAGCGGTATCCGCATTTTACAATGACCTTGCTGTTTTCGTAGCTGTATTTTATCGCGTTTGAGATAATGTTTGTTATTACCTGCTCAATCTTGTCTTTGTCCCCTAAAAAGGCGGGGATTTCCGACTCTACCTCAAAGATAATAGTATGGCTTTTGTAAGTCATTTGGAATTTCTTTACCACTTCGTCAACAAGCTGGACTAAATCAAACTTTACCTTCTTTAAGGCGTTTTTGTTGTAGTCAAGCCGCGACAAGGTCAAAAGGTCACGCACAAGCCTTGTCATCCTGTCGGCTTCTTTTTCTATGACTTTTAGGAAGTTTACCACAAAGGAGTCCTTATCCTTATCTAAGTTTTCAATCAAAGTTTCGGAATAGCTTTTAATGGTGGCAAGAGGTGTCCTTAACTCATGGGATACATTTGCCACAAATTCACGGCGGGATTTTTCCAGTTTTTCCTGTTCGGTGATGTCCTGCAATACCACCACCACCCCGCCGGGGGTGTTTTCCTCAACCTCAAAAGCCGCAAAGTAGGCCTTTATATGGCGGTCGTTTATGGTAATGTCCTTTTCAATGTTGATTTTCCTATCTAAGTAGAATAAGTAGTTTAGGGAAATATCAATGTTTAAGTCTTTGAAAAACTCGTCAAAGGGTTTTGTTGCCTCTTCCATTGGGACAGAAAGCATAACCTGCGCCGCGGGGTTTATGTGGATTAGTGTGCCGTCGGCGTCAAAAGCGATAACCCCGTCGGTCATGTATAAAAGAATGGTTGAGATTTTGTTTTTTTCGTTTTCAACCTTAAGTAGCGTTTCCTTTAGCTCGGAGGCCATGAAGTTAAACGACCGGGTAAGTCGGCCGATTTCATCGTCCGCTTTAATTTCAATGGCGTGCTCAAAATCCCCTGACGCCATTTTTTCCGCCCTCGCCTGAAGCCTTTTTAGGGGGGCGATAATGTTTCTTGACAAAATAAGCCCTAAAAACAGCGCCACAATAAAGCCAAACACAAGGGCCAAAAGAATGTTTTTGGCAATTTCCTGCACAATGTCATAAAGCTCAACCTTGGTGTCTTTAATGTAGACAATATATGCGGTTTTTCCGTCTTTAACAAGGGGGAGGGCAAAGTCGAGAAAACTTGAGTTTTTCTGGATACTGTCCCCCCGCTGCCCGTTTAGGGCGGATAAAATGTTTTGGGTAATGCTTGGCTCTATGCTTGTGGAATCGTCGGAAGAATACAGCACTTGCGCATTTTTGCCGTCTAAAATGTATATATTTCTATATGAGTCAATCCCCAATTGAATGGAGTAGGCGTTTAAAAGCTCCTTTATCCTTTCAACGGGGTCCGGGGTATTTAATGTGTCGTTTAAAGATGTGGTTAGGTCATTTATAAACGTGTTTGAAGCAATAGTGGTATAAAACCTTTCATGATAGTAATCAAGTAAGCTGTTCATCAGAAAAGTTCCCACAAATATGACTAAGGACAAGGATAGAAGCATAAAAAGGCTAATGATTTTCCACTGTATGCTTTTAAACATAACTCACCTTAATATAAATAATTTTATTATTTTATTATACCTTTTGTGGATTTTATAGTCAATAGATTGCAACTTCCTTGATTTTTTCCTGACAAATAAATATACTAGAAATGATGGGAGGAAATAACATGGCAAATAAAAGAATCGTGTTTACAGGCGGTGGCACTACGGGGCATGTTACCTTGAATTTATCCTTAATCCCACTTTTTTTGGACGACGGCTGGGAAGTATACTATATCGGCTCAAAAAGGGGGATTGAAAAAGAATTAGTGGAAAAAATCAAAAATGTAAAATACATATCAATCCCCACGGGGAAATTGAGGCGGTATTTTGACTTAAAAAATGTGACCGATATATTTAATGTGCTTGCGGGCTGTGTAAAAGCTAGCCATATAATACGCAAAATCAAGCCTTCCGTTGTGTTTTCAAAAGGGGGGTTTGTGTCCTTTCCCGTGGTCTTTGGGGCAAAGGTAAACAATGTCCCCGCGATTTTGCATGAGTCGGACTACACCCCCGGCATGGCAAACCGATTATCCAGCAAATTTGCCAACACCATTTGCACCACTTTTGAGGAGACCAAAAACTATTTGGATAAAAACTTGGAAATTATCCACACAGGGCCTGTGGTAAGGCCTGATATACTACGGGCAAAGCCTGATGAGGGGTATAAAATCTGCAATTTCAAAAAGGAAAAGCCCGTTTTAATGGCAATAGGGGGAAGCCTGGGGGCAAGAAGCATTAATAATGCTATCCGCGAAAATTTAGATAAGCTTTTGGAGACTTTTCAGATTGTGCATATATGCGGCAAAGGCAATCTTTCCGACATCAAAAGGGAAGGGTATGTTCAGTTTGAATATGTAAAAGAGGAGTTTGCTGACCTTTTGTCCATTTGCGATATTGTGGTATCGAGGGCGGGGGCTAACGCCATCTTTGAGTTTTTGTTTGCCCAAAAGCCCATGCTTTTAATACCGCTGACCCAAAACCAAAGCAGGGGCGACCAGATTGAAAACGCAAAAAGGTTTGAAAAATTGGGGTACGCCAAGGTTTTGGATGATGAGCTGGCAGGGGAGAGACTTTACGACGAGGTAATAGATTTATATCAAAACAGGAAAACCTACATTGAAAACATGAAAAAGGCAAAAATTTCAAAGAATGCCCTTGAAGAACTTTTCAGCCTGATAAAAGAAAGGGCAAGATAGGGGGATTTTTTTGAATTTTTTTGATTATATAAAGGATTATGACAATGAAGTTTTAGATATTTTGCACCAAGGCAAAAACATTAGGGTTGAGCGGATAATTTCCTGCGGTCAAAGCTCGCCTGAAGGGTTTTTTTACGACCAGGAGGAACATGAGTGGGTACTGCTTTTGCAGGGAAGCGCTAAAATCGGGTATGATAACGGCGGCGAAATTACACTGCAAAAAGGGGACAGCCTTTTTATACCCGCCCATGTCAAACACAGGGTTAATTATACCTCCAAAGACCCATGTTGTATTTGGCTTTGTGTTTTTTATAAAGATTAGTCAATTTGCAAAAAATTAGAAAAACTATTGCATATATAAGAAGGTTATGTTATAATTAAAAATTTTTTAAATTTGACAAAACATAAAAAAAGTAGTAAAATATATAGTGAAAAATAGCTGTCAAGGTGGCTTTTGGTTTTTTTGGAAAGGCCCGAGAATACATGTCTTTTTTAATTTTTGGATTTTTTTTATTTTTTTTGCACATAATAACAAATAGAGGTTTTTTTATTTTTGCAAATTATTTTTGACATAAGTTTTGCGAGTATTTTGGAGGTAAATATAATGTTTAAAATTGGGGACAAAGTCGTCTATCCGATGCATGGCGCAGGAATTATCGAATCCATAGAGGAACGGGAAGTTTTTGGTGAAATCCAAAAGTATTATGTTATGAAAATGCCCTTGGGGGATATGAAAGTTTTAGTTCCCATGGCAAATGTGAAGGAAATCGGTATCCGTGATATAATGGATAAAGAACAAGCAAAGGCGCTTATTGAAAGTTTTAAAGACATTGAATCCGACGTGGAGAGCAATTGGAATAAAAGGTACAGGGAAAATTTAGCCAAAATCAAAAACGGGAATGTCTACGAAGTGGCCTGCGTGGTAAAAACCCTAATGTGCCGGGATAAGATAAAAGGGCTGTCCACAGGTGAGAGGAAAATGCTTTCCAACGCTAAACAAATTTTAATTAGCGAAATAGTTTTAGCAACGGGGGCAAGGCAGGAGGAAATTGAAGACCTTCTTTCCGGAATTGTTGAAAAAGAGGTTTTAAGCAAAAAATGAAAAAGGGCTGTCAAAAGGAGGGTTCACTTAGGGATTGAAGAAAAACTTGAATGAACAGCTTCAAGCGGGGCAAAAAAGGACCAGTCACAATCAAGAGTATGTTCTTGAAATGACTGGCCTTTTCTATTATATTTCTATCTATAAGTTATCGATTGTTTTTAAGTTGACTGTATCGATTTAATGAGAGATGTTACTGCTGCTACCTTGCTGGAAGAAACGCAGCTGATTTCGGATATGATACAGCAGAGCACTTACGAGAATGCCCTCGTCGCTCTGGACCAAGCTGAATTCCAGAAACGTTATGACAGCCTGACGAACCGGTTCGATACGGCAAAGGAGCACTTGGAGACGGTCATGGTCCAGCTTCAGCAGATGCAGCTGTAACGAGCCGGTATTGAAGTCTTCCTAAAGTTTTTACAGAGCTAGCGGATACGCTCACCGAGTTAAAGGACGAAAACTGGCATGCGCTGGTAGACTGCGCCACGGTCTACAGCGCCGACGATATCCGCATCACCTTCAAACACGGACAGGAAATACAGGCATAACTCTATAGTCCTCACCACTAGTTAACTGCGAGCGGTAAGGCGTTTCTGTGCTTATTCAGATTTCTGCTGTCCTGATTTTTCCAACTTCATTTCAAGTGGAGCAAGAAATGCCTGTTGCCATTCAATAAAGCGCTTTGATGGTTTCTTGGCTCGTTTTTTCCACTGTTCTAAATGAAGAACATAATCATCGCTTTTCAGTTCATTTGCATCGTCTCGTACCTTATATGCTAAGTCGTTACACTCGACACAGAAGTTAAGTTGTCCATTCTTGGTTTGTATAGCAGCAAATGATTCAAATAGTTTTTTCTTTCTTCTGCAGCAATCACACACCATAAGCCAGCTCTCCTTCCAATACAATCGTGCTAATGGAATTTCCCATTTCTATCTCATCGTCGATACCGATAATCTTGCGTTTCTTTATAATACTCTGGATTTTAGGCTTCAAGTAATCTATAACATCCTGCTCTTGATGTTCAGATTTAAGCAGGTCCTGCTGAAGTGCTCTCAACATTTTTTCATCATTGTCTAATAAAGCGATTACTTGATCTTGTTCATCAGCGGTCAGCACATGGTCAATAAACTGATTGAGAAGGATAGCGTTAAATAAACGGGCGGTGATTATTGCGTCATCCTCGTGCAAAAGATTCCCTATTGTTTTTACCGCTATACCACCAAGCGCACCTCCTATAAGGCCTGCACAAAGCCCTATTGCGGAGCCAACTTTTTTACTTATTTTCTCACCAACCGTCTTTCCAATTACTGCTCCCGCTGACGTAGTAGCTGCGATACTGCATAAGAAAGAAGCCGCCAATGACGTCATATTCTTCAAATACTGAGATCCAGAGATTTTTCCGCTGATGGCTTTGTATGTATCTGGCACAGTGAAAGCAAAAAACATTATGCCTTGAGTGATAGCTGTTGAACCAAAGAACTTTGCAAAGCTCTTCTGTGCTGCCGCTCCATAAATTGCTTTTTTACCTGCAAGCGCCCTAAATGCGTTAACTATCTCCTGTACAAGTTGTGGGCTAAGGCTCTTGCTAATCTCTGTGGCCAGAGGGTTTAATGAGGCAACAAAACTTGTACGAGATATCTGCGAAGCAATTATTCCTCCTGCAAACGCAAGACCATATACTTGAATGCCTGTGTACAATGCACATTTTGCTGCTTTTTTATAGTCTTTAGTTACCCAGAGCACCTGCGCAAATGCTACAACAGCAGATATTCCAAATGCAGACAAACAATTTACAGCGCCAGTAGCAACATCAAAAGATATGGATTCAATCGTTCCCGCCTTTGCAAGGTTAAGTGCTTGGTTATATGTTAATTTTCCTTTCCTGATTATGTCATACGCCATATTCGGATCAGTAACTCCCGGCACTTGACCGTTAGTTATTCTCGTCTTCATGTGCTCGATAGCCTGTGAATATTGGTCAGCAGGAACTTCTATCTTCATAGCGTTACCGGACAAGTCGTAATAGCGAAAAGTCTTTGTACCCGTCGTAGGGTCATTTTTGAAACAGGAATTGACCGAGGAATACGCTGTTTTGCAATACTTACACTGTATAGGCGATGAATTAACAATCTTGTCAGGGCCGTTTTTTGCGTTGTCTCGCCCTACTACAGTTGCCTGTTCTCCGGCAAGTTTATCCAGAATTGTACCTGCCTCTTCAGCGTATATGCCGTGACCAGTTTTCGTCTGGTCGGCTCCGTATGCTGCATTGAACATTACGCCTTCGACATTTACGGAGTTGATTGCACTAAATGTCGAATTTTCTATAGTCGCCTCTGCAAGCTCCCTTTGCTCAATAACCAGTTTCTTGTACTTACGGAACATCTGATACAGGGCTTTACTTTTGAATTGAGCAAGCTCCGTATTTCCGGCCTTAAGCGTGTATCGTGTATTCCCTTTACCAGCATCAAATGCAACGACTTCATAATCATCCGGGGAATAATATTCCCACGGAATAATCTGATAAATTACCTTGATAGGTTTGATTTTTTTCTTTGTATCGTTTTCTTTTTTCTGCTCTTTGCCCAATTCGTTATTATGCTTAACTTCGGCACGTGTGGCCTTGACAATTAAACCACGATCCGTAAGAACTATGCCAGCCGGATATCCACCAAAACTTGAAATATCAGCCCACCTAATTTTATGGTCTGTTGGGACCGGGATATACTCATGAATCTTTTTTACATTAGCCTTATCTAATTCAGTAGGTGAAGCTGGCAATTGAGAAATTAACTTATCTAAAATATCGTCAATCATTCGATTCGCCCCCATTGACTCTTCATATAATAAATTATAATGCAGGTATGTGAATAAATCTACCGTCACTTTTCTTTTGTTTGGAGATGCGCTTATACCTCAAGGAAGTGATGACCGATGGCTTCTGGATTGTAGTTATTTGCTTTGCATATTAACCGCAGGCCATCCGGAGCCAGCAGGCGTCCATTGTTACGGTCTCAGCATAGCTGTTCGTAATCTTCAATCTGCTTCCCGGTCATTTTCTGCATGGTTTCCTCCCTAAAATAAAAATAGCCGGTTTCTTCTGCAAAACCACACCCTAAACGACACCCCGATACCCCTGCGCCTATGCCGCATATCTTTGTATTAAATAGTGGGTCTTAATTTCATATACCTTGTTGACTTCAGTTTTTCCTACTAATGTTAAGTGGGTAAGGAGTTCAGAAACCTCCTGCGGCGTATAGTATTCACCACCACTTTTTCCTGCATTGGATGCATACATACCCATTAAAAATTCATAAGCATCACCGAATGCATCTATGGTATTGTCTTTGTAATCTCCCAGCTTCATTTCTCCAACAGAATTCATTAGCTTAACCAGCTTTTCATTACGCTTTACTACAGTGTTTCCTAGCTTATTGCTGTTAACATCAATATCGTCAAACAGGCCTTTGAAATTATCTTCGCTTTCTGTTCCTTGCGCAGATGCTTCTATATTACTGAAAATCTGTTCCAGTGTTTCATTTAAGTTTTCATCGTCCTTTGCACGAGCTCGGACATTTTCAAAAAGTTCGCTGGGTAAAATAAAGAAGCCTTTTGTCTTAACTAAATCCTCTCGTGCCTGTTCTGCTTCTTCGTCGGATAACTTAGCATAATCAAATTCCGTATTGCCAGCTTCCCATTCTCCGGCGTTAATATAGGCAGTAATATTTTCAGATATGTAGCGGTAAAACAGCAT
>ENA-OWOZ01000604-OWOZ01000604.1-bioreactor-metagenome-genome-assembly--contig:-NODE-604-length-42823-cov-6.140130_pt1 | contig 42823 bp, 24 predicted proteins | sample MGYA00238140_ERZ651804 | MGnify/ENA primary metagenome ERZ651804 (study PRJEB26910, sample SAMN07631232) | bioreactor metagenome | isolation source: Switchgrass digestor | place: USA: Dartmouth...
ACAGGCTCTAAAATCTCTCCAACCATGTAATGAACCATTGGTGAGTAATTCTCCTTTGTTTCGTCAAACAACTTGGAAAGAAGGTCGTAGAGATTCTTTATATCCTCTTCTGTGGCATCTGCTGTACTGATTTCAATGAAAATCTTTGTACCGTCACGCTTGGCGATATGGTCGCTCACATACTTCTCCAGAGCGTATCTTGCTATGCTTGATGTGGTAACGCTTGCCTCCGGCATCTGTGCTTGAAGTTCATCAATGATAGCGTCCAATTCATCCGACTGCCTTTTTGTAAGCCTTACCCGTAACATACTATCCTTTTCTGTAGACATTATTGCACCTCCTGTATTTCTTGTTGGTTTTATAGTATCACATTGTATTACGATATGTCAAGCGCAGATAAAAAGAAAACCCGACTTGCCGTTATATTGGCTTGCCGGGTATTGCTTTTTCTACACTATTTAATACTGTAAAAGATAAATCTGAACAAATTCATAATCAGGTTTTCAAATTTTTGCTATTCATTAATTACTACTTCAAATATTATGTCGTCAAAATTTTCATCCGGATGCGAGTCATTACATTTATACCTTCTGGATTTTCCGTTGATTTCCAGAATCATTGCTGCTCCATTTAACCATGCATCAACTCGTCCTCCACCTGTATCCCAAGCATTCCAAACCACTAATGTTTTACCTGATATTACTTTAAAAGGAACATCTCCATCAACATCATCTGCCCAAATAATGAAATCATTGCCTTCACATGAGTTAATACTCATTAATCCATCAATTTTTATACGTATTCCTTGTTTCCATTCTGAATTAGTTGAAATAACTTTCAACCAACCAGTTATACCCCTTTTTACAGGTATACGATCAACTCTTATAAGTTCTAAATTCTTATATTTAACTGGATTCCCTTTAGCATTTTGGAAATCTGTATCAAAACTTGGCATAAATCTACCTCCCTGTTTTTCTAAATGGATCAATCAATTGATGTTCATCTGGCCAAACTGGTTTTAAGTTATCATAAGTATTAATGCCTGGCAAGTTAGATCTCTGCGGGATTACATGATGTAATTCCATTGATTCCATTTTCCCAGTCAATTCATTATATCTTTGTGGTGCTAATCCTTTTTTCATTCTTGCAATATTCTCCGGAGAATAATTTTGAGAATTATAATATGCTTCATTTTTCCAATACCTTTGTCTTACAGTACTCCATGAAGGCTCTTTTCCTGCTTTCGTTAGGTTATCGATCGGGTCACCGACTTTCCATCCTTTTGTAGTACTACGCGTTCCCTCAACAACCGGATTATTAATACTACTTGTATAACTACTGTAACCTTGATAAACATAATACGCTTCTATTCCCCCGGCTACCATCATCAATATGTCCAAGGGTATTTGGTCATACTGTTCAGTCTTTATATGATGTATTAATCCAACCCCACCGCCGATAAGCCCGAATGCACTTCCTACTATTGGAGCAGCATTTGTAAGAATAAAGTAACCCGTTGTTGTCGAGCCTATCGCCATACCTGCTAAGTTTATTACATAACCACCTGTATAGATGGTAGTAACAACCGCAGCTGCAGAGAATACATAAGCAAATCCAGCGGAATATGCCGCTAATATTTTTTCTGATGTTGTTCCATATTCATCAATTAGTTCAAATGCTTCTTTTACTTTGTCAAGGTCCGTTAATGTTTCAAAACCTGTTTTAAAATCAGTCCATCTGTCTTCAAACCATTGGCCAATTCCGCTGCCAACCTGCTCACTGTCCAATGGGCTTAGGCCGAAGGGATCTATGTAGGATACAGGGTTGCCGTTGGAATAGGCGTATCTGTTCAGGCTCAGGCCGTTCTCGATTGTGCCCTGCACTACATCCTGGTTTATAAACCTCTTTATCTCAGGGTTATAATACCTTGCTCTCATGTAGTACAAGCCATTGCTGTCTGTCATAACCCCTTCACGGCCATTGAACAGAAACGGAGTATCTGTGGTTCCGGTTCTTGATACCAGTTCTCCGTATGGTGCATATTCAAATGTATCGGTAACTTTTCCGTTTATGTCTGTTATCGCTACCGTGCTGCCCCTGCTGTCGAAATGGTATGTGCTGTAGTTGCCTTCTGAATCTTCCTGGGCTATGAGACCTAAGCCATATATGTAGAAGGTCTGCTTGCCGTCTGCATCGGTCTTTATCAATACCTGGCTTAGCAGTGAATTCGGGTTTATTACGTACTCTGTTCTTACGCCGTTTTCAATTACCGCTGTCCTGTTGTTTTCTGCGTCATACTCGTAACTTGTGTTCCCGGCGCTTACCAACCGGTTCCTTGCATCGTATGTGTATTGCGCCATCTGACCGTTTAACGGGCCATATGTCATGTTCCCGTCAGCATCATACTCCACCTGCTGTCCGTTGTAGCTTACGAGCATGTTGCCTATGCCGTATTCCATCACCGTATCAGTCAGGTTATATATCAAGGACTCCTGATCCGTGTTCTCTTCTATTACATTCCCTGCATTGTCATAGGTATAGTTATACTCGAAGATGATATTACCCTCTGCATCAACCTCCTTACGCTGAATAACCTGGCCTGCTGCGTCATATACAAGCGTCAGCTCGGTACCGTTCGGTCTTATCGTTTTTATTAACCTTCCGTTCTTGTCATATTCATATCTTGTTACCCTGTTGTTCCAGTCCGTAACCTTTACCAGTTTATTTATCTCATTATACTCGTACCTGACAATTCTTCCGCCCGGATAGGTTAATGCGATTAGATTTCCGACAGTATCATAGGAATATTCTACCACATTACCCCTGAAATCTGTATACTTCGTTACACGGTTCATTTCGTCATATTCCCTTGTTATTGTACCTTTACTGTCGGTTACAGTAAGTATGTTTCCATTTCCGTCATAGGTATAGCTTACCTTGCCTTCGTCATCTGTAAAACTTATCAGTCTTCCGTTGTCATCATACTCATAACTGGTTATCTGGCCGCGCCCGTTCGTCATTTCAGACAGAAGGTTCAGTTCGTTATACCCGTATGTTTTCCTGCTTCCAATTGCAGTCGTTTCGGCTATAAGTCTTCCTGCCGAATCATATTCGAAAACCTGCGTGTTTCCGTTCGGATCTGTCAGCGTTTTTATATTCCCATCCAGATCAAATGTCTGACTGCTCACACCCTTTAACGGATCTGTTACATCGGTCAGCCTGCTTAACTTGTCATAGTCCAGTTTTCTGCTGCGGCCAAGCTGATCGATTATTTCAATAAGCCTGTTTAATTTGTCATAATTGTTGTCTACGGTGTTACCCAATGCGTCTGTTTCTGTAAGAATGTTCCCTGCTGCATCATAGGTTGCTGAGTAAATTACTGTGCCATAGGCATCCTTCTTTTTCACAAGGTTGTCGTTTGCGTCATATTCCATGGTTACCGAATTGCCCAATGCATCGGTTACTGTTTCAAGAAGTCCGTTTTTGTTGTATGTGTACAGCGTTGAGTTGCCCCGCGCATCGGTTTCCTTAACCTTTTTATTTAACGCGTTATACTCATATGTAACGGTGTTGCCCATTGCATCCGTTATGCTTGTTACATTGCCGTTTTCGTCATATGAATACGTGATTGCCTTTCCTTGTGGATTTATCTCCTTTACAAGCCGTCCAGCCGCATCGTATTCATAGCGGGTTGTGTTTCCGGCGGGATCTGTTACCGATTTAACGTTGCCGTTCAGATAATACCCGTATTTCGTAATACCGCCGCCCGGCTCGGTTTTCGTGAGAATCCTGCCTGACGGATCATATGTATATTCTGTGACCCTGCCGAGGGCATCGGTGGTTTTTACAAGCCTTCCGGCTTTATCGTACTCATATGTTGTTTGTGCCCCCTCGGAATTCACCGTTTTTACCAGGTTATTCCTGCCGTCGTATGTATAGCTTATCACATCTCCCAAAGCGGTGGTTTGGGTTTCAATCTTATTGTTTCTGTTGTATGAATACTCAGATACAATATTGTTATATGGGTCTATTGTCCTGATAAGATTACCAGCAGCATCATACCGGTATTCGGTTTTGTTTCCGAACTGGTCTGATTTGCCTGTCAGTCTTCCCAGCTTATCATAGTCATATACTACCGTTGAGCCGTTGGGATATGTAACCCTTATCAGCCTGTCTTCACCGTCATACTCATAGAACGTTGTATTGCCCATTGCATCAACGGTCTTTTCAAGTTTTCCGTTGTTGTTATACGAATGGGTTACGGTATTTCCTTCAGCGTCGGTTTCTGATATCACATTACCATAGCAGTCGTAAGCATATGTAGTTTTATTGCCTCTTGCATCGGTTACCCGGATTATGTTGCCGATTGCGTCATATACGGTATTTACGGTGTTTCCTGAAGGATCAGTTACTTTAACAACCCTTCCTGCCTCATCATATTCGTATGTTGTAGTGTTTCCTTCAGGATCTGTAACCTTGCTTAAAAGACCATTCCTGTAGTAATAAGAGGTAACTGCGCCTGAAGGATCTGTGACTGATTCAGGAAGGCCGTCGGAGTTATATGAATATAACGTTTTATTGTAAACTGCATCGGTTACGCTCAACAGATTATTATTGTCATCGTATGTATAAAATTCCTTACTTCCGTCCGGATGCTGTATCATAACAATGTTGCCTTTTTCATCATAGGACATTAAGGTTTTATTGCCTTCGCCGTCAGTTATCGCAACAGGGTTGCCCTCTTCGTCATATTCCGCAAGTGTTGTATACCCGTTGGCATCGGTTATGCTTGTACGGTTGCCCTGCGAATCATATGTGTATGAATCGCCATCTGAAACAGAAACAAGATAAAGCATTGAATCGTGGGTATATACTCTCTTGTTTCCGTTCCTGTCGGTTACGGTGGTAATGAACATATTCGACTCAGGATCGGTGTCATATTCAAATATAGTAGGAAGGCTGTACTCCATCCCATCATACTGCTTTATTACCCTGCCGTTTTCATCATAGATATTCCGGAATATCTGAACACCCCTTGAATCTGTTCCGGTGAGGATACGGCCTGCACTGTCGTAGGTATAGCTTGTTGTATTGCCGTTCAAATCGGTTATTGCAATCAGCATCCCTGAATCGTCATATGCAAATGATGCCTTGCGCTGCATCCCGTCGCTGACACTTTCAACAAAACCCTTGTCGTTATAGCTGATAAACAGTTTCTTACCGGAGATCGGTTCGGTAATGCTTTCAAGCCGCAAGTCCTTGTTGTAAGACAGTATCAGTGATTTTTTGTTCCTGTTTTGTATTTCAGTCAAATATCCATCAGCATTAAACCTGTATGTTGTCTGATCCTTTCTTAAAAGTGTGAAACTTCCGTCACTGTTTTTGGTAAGCTTGTCATAAAAAGTGCTTTTATCCCTGCCTATATACTGGCCTCTCTCGTTCAGGTAATAAAGGTTGCTCATATTTGCGTTCCAGTGTATTTCAACACTTTTGTCATCGTTTTCCGTTAACCTTGCCTCGAAATTATGATGCCAGCCAACACCCATTTCTCCGGTACCTGACAGTCCGGAGTTGTACCCAATGGAGAAAGTTACGGGTATGGCTCCGTTAACGGTGATCATTGTTTTCTCAATTACATGTGCCCCTGTGGATGTATCAACCGGATCGGCAACAAATGAATCGGGATCTGATTCTCCTTCATTTCTCTTCTTGATTTCTTCCGTTGCAAACGGATGCGAAGGAATATATATTTCCTTCGTGGCCGTAGTTCTTCCCCCATTGTGATATTCTGAAACAGAAATTGTTATTGGAGCAAAAACTCCTTTAACCTGCGGAATGGCTTCTATCCTCCAGGTCTCTTCGCAGGTATCGCCCGGATCTATTGCTACCATCTGAAATACATCTTTCTGCGTAATGTTTTCAACTTGCCTGGGCAGGCGGATGTATATGCTGTAATACCTTCTTACTGTATCATTGTTTGTAATTCTCGCGGTCACATTAAATGGATTGCCTTCATAACCTTCATCGGTTCTGACGATGTATTCAGGCATCACCAGCTCTATAGAGGGCGGGCATGTTTTACGAACGCTTACTGTTTTTTCACGGGCATTATCAGCCCAAGCACTTACAGTGAGATCGCAGTTATTAAAGTCCAGTCCTGGCTTTGATTTTAGTTTCCACCTGACAGTCCTGGGATAATTATACCTTGTTATTGCTTTATAATCAGCAATGCTCTGTGTTTCGCTTCCTTCCAACAGTTCAATGCCCAAAGATGAATCGAAATTCAACTGTGCATATGCATTTTGGGCGGTGTAATTCTTGTAGTTCATTATTTCAGCTATTACCTCGAATATATAACTGCCGTCAGGCTGCTGAACGAAATTGTCTGCCACGGCATTAACCAGCAGCGGGGACGGAATCTTTCTGAATTCGGTTTCTATCTCTGCATCCCCTACTGACAGAGTAAATGAATGTTCAAGGTTCAACTCACCTGTAATGTCCGGAATCAGGAAAAACTCAAGCCACACTGTCTGACCGGGCATTATCCTTAACCTCGGCATATGGCAGTACATTGTCACGAAGTTTGTAATTATGACCTTCTCCTATCAGAAGTTTGACACTATATACAGGAATATCGGACACATTTTCCAGGCCGACTTTCACTAAGTATTCTTCTCCGGCGATAGCCCAGTCGTCCGCTTCTATGTGCATTTTCAGTGCCTGTGTGCCCCATACGCAGAAGGGTTCGCTTGTGCGGAAGATTGTCTTAACAGGCTCGCCGAAGGGCTGCAAAGTTCCGTTGAACTCAGCCTCAAGATTATATTCTCCTGCCTTGGTGCTGGTAATAATCCATTTTACGTTCCTTTTTTCTCCTCCTGCTATGCTGCCTAATCCTACCAAAAGGCTTTTTTCGGTATTGTTTGTCGGTACAAGCTCCAGGCCCTCCGGAAGTTTCAGCTCAGCAGTGGAGTCATCAATGATAAATTCGGGATCTGCAGTATTCTCCAAGGCGAGTTCCACTTCGAAGAATTCCTTCAGCCAGCTTGCACCGCCGGGCAGAACCATATACGCTATTGTGGGCCTTACCTCGGGATGCTTTGGATGTGAAATTGGTTTTACATGAACTATATATTCTTTCCCGCCATCCTCATCCTTAATGCGGATCGGCTTGTAATCACCCACGATTCTTCCTTCACCGTTGATCATAACGTTGTCTTCAATTGAAATATCGCCGAAGGACATTGCGATATTGTATCTGTATACATACTGGTTTTCCGGAGCGTTTACATCGATTCCCGCATCAACCAGTTCTTCGAAAGTCATACGTCTTACCGTCAGATTACCTACAACAAGCTGTCCATGCGGTAATCCTACGGTTTGATTCACTGTCTGTCCTGCAATGGCTTCAGCTTCAACAGATTTAGGCTTGTAATCCTTCTTATATGCTGAAATCCTGCATATGCCAGGATTACATACTATTCTGGCAATTCCATCATTATCAGCATATGTGTTATAAGTCTCGCCCAATGGATCATGGACAAAGACATTTGCTCCGCCGAGAGGCGCGCCTGTATCCTGGTCTACCACCTTGACCTGAATAATACCGGCTTTCGTGAAGTCTTTCACCTGTACTGTAATTTCGTCCTGTGCAGAGTTTCCCGCCGGGTCATAAACAGTTAATTTAACCTTATACTCCCCCGCTGCTGCGTATATATGAGCAGGTCTTGCAAGCAGGGATTCCTGTCCGTCTCCAAAATCCCAATGGTATCTTTCAATCCTGTCATTATCGGTCGACGTGGTTCCGTCAAAAGCAACCTCCATGCCAACCAGGGCAAGTTTATTTCCCCCCGCATTTGCAACCGGATTAAATGTATCTTCACTTAAAGGTACCGCAACTTCTGTATTACTCCAGCTTGAGTTTCCGTATATATCCAATGCAAGAATTTTGTAATAGTAGGTCTGACCCGGGGTTAGCATTTCATCCTCAAAGCTGGTTTTGGTTGTTTCTCTGAGCATCCTGAATGACCCGTTCGGTGTTGTGCTTCGGTAAATTCTGAATCCTGCAAGGTCAGAATCATTTCCATGTGTCCATGAAAGACTTACCTTCCATCCTCCCGGTACTGCTTTTAACACAGGTTTTTCAGGAGGAAGGAGGTTAAGTTTGAATCTTCCAATAAGCGGCTCGCTAATGTTCCCGGCCTGGTCCACCGCAGCTGCCCTAAGAAGATATTCATCCTCGCTTAAGCCTTCGGTATTCCATGTTACAGAATAAACGTAGTCTGTCGAGTTTACCGTTCTTGTACCTATCGTAATCCAGTCCTCATCACCGGCATTTGCTGATTTATATTCCAGGGTAATACCTGACAGCTTATAATTATCACCTGCAAAAACACTTATTCGCGGGTTTGCAGGAAGTGTTCCGTTATATGCCGGGCAGTTCATGCTGTATATTACAGGAGGCTGCGTATCAACTAAAAGCTCGCCTGAAACGGCTTCAGTCAACCCGCTTTCATTCCCTGCCAGGTCAACAGCCTGCAGTTTATAGTAATAGGTTTTACCATAGGTAACATTCCTGTCGTGATAGCCAAGGTTTGTTATTCTATCGGCAATTACCGAATATGATCCGTTTTCTGAATCCGCCTGGTACAGCCTGTAATATGCAAGATCGTCCTCTCCGCGATTCCAGGTAAGCGTGAGCTGGTTCATCGAAGGTGTTAATTTGAACCCCTTTGGAACATCCGGAGCAGTGCGGTCAATTATATATTCGACTATAAGAGTATTGGTTGTACTGCTTTCATTGCCCGATTCGTCTGTGGCTACTCCGCGTATATAGCATGAGCCTTCTTCCAAAGCTGAAACAGAAAAATTATATGAGAATGAAGCCTGTGGCAGCGCATGCTCAAGAGTAAATTCCTTTATGTCTGTCCAGGTTTTTAGATTACGTGACATCTGGAACCTGAAATATTTCACACCGACATTGTCACTTACCAGCGCGGATAATGGTATACTTGTCCTTACCCTTGACGGGGCAGGTTTTATTGAGTTAATCACAGGTGCGGATATATCGGCTGTTGTCTGAACCATTAATACATCTGATTCTGTTCCGCGGTTGCCAAAGATATCGTATGCAACAACCCTGAACCAGTATTTGGTCAGAGGTTTCAAATTTTCTATACGCATTCCAAGGGTTGTCGAGGTTCTGCCGTAATAAACGAATTCACCGTCTTCACTGTCTTTCCACTCAACCTCAAAGAAAGAAACATCCTGATCGGGTACATCATTCCAGCGTAAAGTGATAACCGTTGTGGAAGGTGTTGCAGTAACATTGGTGACCTTCTGAGGCCCCTGTGTATCAACTGTATATGTGCGTTCAGGCTGGCCATTGCTTTCATTTCCTGATGAGTCCCTCGCAATTGCCCGTATTTTAACCATCTCCTGAACAGGGATATTGCCCAGTCTGAACACAGCTGTGCCATTAGTTTCAATGGTTTCTGCACTGGTCCATGTTTTTCCGTCGTCCAGTGAATACTGCAAAGTAATGGATAATAGCTTGAGATTATCTTCTGCCCTTACTGTTATATTGGTATTCCTGCCGATGACAGTACCGGACAGTGGTTCTATGCCAATTACAACCGGCGGTACAGAATCTTTTACCGCCATTGCTTCTGCAGTGTTTGAATACTCACTTTCCTGATCAAACCTGTCACAGGCAGTAACTTTATAGAAATAGGTTTTATCGGGTTCAACGTTGTTATCGGTATAGTTTAAGTTTTTCAGGTTGGTTATGGTTGCGATATGAGAATACGTACCATCTTCGCCTTGAGCCCTGTAAATCTTATAGCATTTAATATCGGCTTCCGGGCACGGGTCGAAGGTTAACCGGATAACTCCTGAATCACCCTCTACGACAAGGTTTCCGGGAGCTGAAGGCGGAGTTCTGTCAACCTGGTACGATACAATAATGCTGTCTGAAGCGCCCGCTTCATCAAAAACAGTACACCTTACCATGTAATTTCCACTTGGTATAATGGTGAGATTCCAGCCTATATAATGCCATACCTCAGAGGAGTCCTGGTATGGGCCATTAACAGTACCTGTTATCCCGGTCCACAATTCACCGTCTTCCGAATACTCAAATTTTGCTGTTGGGCCAAGCGCATTCTGAGTATTGGCAAAATAAACGTATATACTTGTTGCTTTAGCGCCGCCGATTACTTGTCCGTTTACAGGATTTACCCTTGTTATATGTGGTGCTAAAGGAATAACCGTTATCTCTTCGCTTAACGGGGATTTATTACCCGCTGCATCATACGCAAGGACAGAATACTTATAAGCCTTGCCAGTTTCAAGGTTTTCATCCTTATATGAATTTGTAGCCGAGGTTCCGACCAAAACTCCGTCCCTGTATATTTCATATCCTGTTACACTGACATTATCGGATGGAACACGCCATGTAAGTGAAACTGTTTTTGCGGTTTTAGATGACACATTTAAATTTGAAGGTGCCGCAGGAGGTTCGGTGTCAATTACCGTTAATACTACAAGTTCATTGCTTTTCTCCGACCGATTACCGGAGGTGTCATATGCTATAACATAGTAAGTATATTCTGTATTTGGTAATAATCCTGAATCTGTATAAGTTGTAGCAGTCTGTGTTTTTATTCTGGTTCCGTTACGGTACAGCTCATATCCTGCTACTTCTATGTTATCTGAAGAGTCAAGCCATTTTAACACAATTTGCGTAGTGTTTTTTGATACAACATATAACTCAGGAGGGACAGGAGGCTCATTGTCGTATATAACTGAATTGCTCTGCTCTGACAGATTATTATACGCATCAACAGCCTTTACATAATATGTATATGTACCAGGGAAAATTTCGGTATCAACAAAGCTTGTACCATTTGAAAAGCCGACTTCCTCATCGTTTCTGAATACTTTGTAGCCTGCCAGCTTAACATTATCTGTTGAACCTGTCCAAACAAGTGTAACAGACGATTCTGTTTTAGAAGATATTCTAAGGTTTTGAGGTACTGTTGGAGCTGTTGTGTCTTTTTCAGTTACAGCAATTACAATATTGCTGCTTTCTGATTGATTCCGCATTATGTCGTAGGCAACAACGAAGTAAGCATACCCTGTATCAGGAGAAAGTCCTGTATCCATAAAACTGGTTGTAGTGGATGAACCAACACGTATACCATCCCTGTAAACGTCATAACCTGCAACACCGACATTATCAGTTGATTCATCCCAGGATAAGCTGACCGTTGTTTCAGTTACTTTCGTAACTTCCAGGTTTGACGGTGCTGTTGGAGATTCTTCATCTACAGGTTCTTCAATCAATGTATTCCATACCGGTGTTCTGTTAAACCTATATCCTATGTCAATAGATTTAGTAATTACAAGTATATTGAACCGGGATTCAGTTCTTTCGAAATTCACAGTCTGAAGACCTGTCCCGCTCAGTACCGTCGTATGTGTTCCTGTTGCATAAAAGTTATTGTTATAATAACCATACCGCTGTATAAAGTCGCCCTTTACTTCAAGGATTCCTGCCGTCAGATATCCGTCATGGCTGTAATACGCCTGGGTGACAAAATCTCCTCCTACCTTTACATAGTCATCAGTATTTATCATCCTTAAGTAACCATTGCTCCGGGAATAACTTATGGTTCCGTCCGATGACTTGTTTTCGGTCTGAATTCGGTAGTCTCCATCTATCATTAACTGACCGCCGTTTATATATAACGTTCCGCCTGATTGTATTACATTTCCCTTAACTATTAAATCTTTTCCATTAAGGTCTAATGTTCCGCTTTTAATATAAAGGTCGCCTATGGTTTTGTCTTCAATAACAGTAAAATTTGATTCTATTATTGTATCTGTAATTATGCTTACAGTATTGCTTTCCTTGGATTCATTTCCTGCCTCATCACTTGCTTGCGGCCACGGCAGCAACTATAATGACAGTCCACCACAAACATGCAAATGCAAACGGCCGGAAAAAGGATATATAATATTTTTCAGTCATTAAATGAATCCTCCTTTTTTGCACAGCAATTGCCTTTACTGTTTATTACGCCAAATGGTGATAATTATTTATACGTTTCTGCAAATTGCCTATTAAATATAGGTAAAATTGTTTAATATTAGTTTATCATGTTTTTTAATTACTTGCAAATACATTCCAGCTTTATGGTTTAGCTGTTACTATTTGAAAAAGATACTAACTGAAACTTCGCAAAAACCCTTTTGGATAATAAGCCTAAACCATTTTGGGATTAAAAAAAGCACCGTATTACCGGTGCCTTTCCTGTTTCGTTGCAAAGCATAGTTTGCAGTTCTTTACCTTTAGTTTCAGACTAAAATGAGGAATGATTTCACCCGGGAACGATTCTGTCGGAGATGACAGAACCGCCCCGGCTTCCTGATGCTCCCCCCCTGTTTTTGCTTAGTACAATATTTTAGAAAGATCGGTACGTTCCCAGGGCATGTTAACTGCATTGCTGCCAAAATGGCCATAGCAGGAAACTGCTGAAAACATCGGGTTATTTAACCCAAACCTTCTTATAATTGCAGTGAGGCGCAGATCCAAGTTCTTCAAAACATGCCTGCAAAGATCTTCATCAGGCATCTTTCCTGTACCGAAGGTGTCCACCATAACTGCGATTGGTTCTGTGAGACCAATTGCATAACTCAGCTGAACCTCGCACTTGTCTGCGAGACCTGCGGCTACAATGTTTTTTGCTATGTACCGTGCCATATATGTCCCACTGCGATCTGCTTTTGATGCGTCTTTCCCCGAAAGCGAACCGCCGCCGCACCTTGAATAACCTCCGTAGGTATCGGATACCGTTTTCCTTCCTGTTAATCCTGAATCGCCTGCAGGGCCACCCGTTACGAATCTTCCGGCAGGATTCACAAAAATCTGTGTATCCTCATCTATTAAGTATTCAGGTATAACAGGATATATTACATGTTTTGTCACTTCATTGCGAAGCGTCTCAGTCTTTACTTTGTCCCTGTGCTGACAGGATAAAACAACAGCAGATACTCTCGAAGGGGTACCATTTTCATACTCCACAGTCACCTGTGATTTACCGTCGGGCAGCAGGTAGGGCAGTTCTCCGGTTATTCGTGTTTGTTCAAGGCGCTTTGTAAGAGCATGAGCAAGTTCAATTGGAAGCGGCATGAGACATTCGGTTTCCCTGCAGGCGAAACCAACCATAATACCCTGATCACCTGCGCCCATATCCAATATATCCTGTTTCCTCATTAAAGCTGCAGCTATATCCGGCGATTGTTCGTGAAAATATACACGGACAGCACAGGTATCTGCATCAAACCCCCGTCCGTGTTCGGTATATCCGATTTCTCTGATAACTTTCCTGGCTGTTCCTTCATAATCAACCTCGGCAGTTGTCGTAATTTCACCGAAAATGTGTACCTGGTCCACCGTACATGTAACCTCACAGGCTACATGCGCCTGCGGGTCCTGTACAAGTATTTCATCCAGTATCCGGTCGGCAATCTGGTCGCAAATCTTGTCCGGATGACCCCTTGTTACAGATTCTGATGTAAAGTACCTTTTCATTGGCAATCCCCTGCCTTACACAGCTTCCTTATGAGGTTTCATTTTCCCTCTTGTAATAGGCTTGCGCGGGAACTGCTTCCACAATTGATCAGCAACGGGAGCCCATTTTTCCGCCCTTTCCACACATTTATTGCAGTAGTCACTGGCTTTCTCAGGGCACTTCAGATCTGTGGATTTTGCCCCTGTTTTTTTAACCATTTCGGTTAATTTTCCGGGGTTGTCAAGAACAGGGCATGGCCTTAACATATTATCATTAAACGGCTGCCCGGCCCGGTAGGCTTTGAAGAACGGAGACTGGTATGCTTCAAGCAGCGTTTTCTCCCTGATATTGGAGTCGGAATAATGTATGAATGCACAGGGTTCTATATCTCCGTTTGCATTTATATGGATGTACGCTCTTCCCGCTGCAATGCAGCCGCCGACAAACTCGCCGTCATTCCAGAAATCCATGGTGAATATCGGTTTTTCCTTCCTGAACTTACGAACCTGGTGATACATGAATTTACGCTGTTCTGCGGTAACCATCAGTTCTGGAACCGCATCAGCGCCTATTGGCATATATGTAAACAGCCATGCGAACTTGGCACCGCGTTCAATCATTTCATCAAAAAACTCGTCACTGCCTATAACCTCGACATTTTTGCTGGTATAGCAGCATGATATGCCAAATCCCAGTTTGTGTTCCTTCAGTATTTTCATTGCCCGTATTATCGCCTGGTAAGTACCTTTGCCCCGCCTGAAATCGGTAGCTTCCTCAAAACCTTCAACGCTTATGCATGGCACGAAGTTCTTAACCCTGAGCATTTCCTCAGCAAAAGCATCATCAATAAGCGTACCGTTTGTAAAAGCAAGGAATGCACAGTCTTTATGCTTCTCGCACAGTTTTATAATGTCGGCCTTCCGGATAAGCGGCTCACCGCCTGAATAAATGTAAACATATGTACCGTGTTCCTTACCCTGGTTAATAATACTGTCAAGTTCTTCGAATGTCAGGTTCAGCCTGTTTCCGTACTGGGCAGCCCAGCATCCGGTACATTTAAGGTTGCATGCCGATGTAGGATCCATTAGGATTGCCCATGGAATATTGCAGTTGTATTTCTCCATATATTCAATCTGGATTGGTGTTCCAATCATCGAGCCATTTACGACAAAGTTTTCAAACAGGACTTTACGCTGTCCCGGATCAATATCGGTCCATAAGCTCCTAATCAATTTAGACCAGTTACTGTCAGGGTCCGAGACAGCTTCTTTTACTGCGGTAACAGGACCTGTAACTCCTTTTCCCTTATCATGTTCGAGCAGCCAGTCCAGTATTTTAGGAATATTCGTGGAGGGATCCCTGTCAAGGTAACTGTAAACGGCCTTCATTCCCAACCTTTTTACCGTATCTGATACGTTCATACAGATTACCTCCTATGATCTATTCTCAGCTTAAGTTTATAAAGGCACGCAATTATACTCAACGGACAAAAAAGCGACTCTGTTCGATTTTTGAACAAAGTCGCCCTTTTGTCTGATTTTTGTACAAGTTTATTGGTTTGTCCTGTTCTTAGGGGAATTATTGTTTTTATCCGAGCAGTTCTTAAGCGCAAGCTGTATGTTTCCGTCTATAATGGTATTCAGCCTGTCTATGAAATCCTCTATATCGGGTTTCATATCACTCCAGAGAAACTTCAGAAAAAATCCTGTAAATGCGTACTGGTAGAACTCGGATACGAACCTGATGTCTTCATCGGTCACATTCAGCCCTTCAGCCTCTTTTTTAACCAGTTCGTACATATGCTTGTTGGTGGAATCAAAAACATACCGTTCCAGCTGATCCCTGTTCAGAGAGTTGAAGATATGGTATACAATCTGCCTGTTTTCAGTCACCATCTGTAAAACATCCCTGAGCATATTCTGCCAGGACTCATTGGTGTTGGCTTCTATTACCCTTTCCAGTTCCTCTTTGAAGAACGATTCCAACAGATCATAGATGTCGCGGAAATGATAGTAGAAAGTGTTTCTGTTAATCTCGCATTTTTCAATTATATTTGTTACGGTAATCTTGTCCAGCGGTGTTTTTTCAAGCATCTCACGGAACGTTTGAATTATTGCTTTCCTGGTAAAACGCGCCATTACTTTTCTCCTTTTCTGCATGGAACAAATAAACGATTTCCCCGCTTACTGCATGCGTACACTGATACTTTTCAATAAAAATACCTGGTCCTGTTGTATACCGAATTACCGGTAAACCATATTGCAATAAGCAGGTTCTGCGTTATGCAAAACCTGCCATTGCATGATTAAGCAAAATATTTACGGAGGTGTTATATGTCTTCCGGCATCTGCGGAGCCGCCTCCTTGGGTTCGGGCTTGTCCGCAACAGCACTTTCTGTGGTAAGAATCATCGATGCTATGGACGAAGCGTTCTGGAGTGCACAGCGTGCAACTTTTGCCGGATCTATAATTCCCGCATCAAACATGTTGACAAATCTCTCTTTTGCGGCATCAAAACCCATACCCTTTTCGCTCTTTTTCACCCTGTCAACAACGACCGAACCGTCTACTCCGGCATTTGCAGCTATCTGGCGGAGAGGTTCCTCAAGGGCTTTAAGAATAATTGCTGCGCCGGTTTTCTCATCTCCCTCGAGCGAATTAACAAGCGCTTCAACTTCAGGAATCGCACTAATGTAAGCAGTACCACCGCCTGCCACAATGCCTTCCTCAACAGCAGCCCTTGTTGCATTCAGCGCATCCTCAACCCTGAACTTCTTTTCCTTCATTTCGGTCTCGGTTGCTGCGCCAACCCTGATTACTGCAACACCACCGGCAAGTTTTGCAAGACGCTCGTTCAGTTTTTCCTTGTCGTATTCTGATGTAGTTTCTTCAATCTGCTTTCTAATGGACTCAATCCTGTCGTTGATTGCCTTCTGGTCTCCTGCTCCGTCAACTATTATCGTGTTTTCCTTCTGAACCTTGACGGATTTTGCTTTTCCAAGCCATTCAAGCTGAACATCCTTTAACGACATGCCGAGCTCATCGGATACAACCTGTCCGCCTGTTACAATTGCAATATCCTGGAGCATTTCTTTTCTCCTGTCACCATATCCGGGAGCTTTTACAGCAACACAGCTGAATGTACCTCTGAGCTTGTTGACTATAATTGTTGCCAGTGCGTCGCCTTCGACATCCTCGGCAATTATGAGAAGTTTTCCGCCGTTCTTGACAATCAGCTCAAGCGTCGGAAGCAGATCCTGCGCATTGCTGATTTTCCTGTCGGTTATTAAAATGTACGGATTCTCAATAACAGCTTCCATTTTCTCGCTGTCGGTAACCATGTAATGGGAGATATATCCCCTGTCAAAGGACATCCCTTCAACATATTCTATAAATGTTTCTGATGTTTTTGATTCATCTATTGTAATAACTCCGTCAGATGTAACCTTTTCCATGGCATCTGCAATAAGGTTTCCTATTTCTTCATCGCCGGAAGAAATGGTGGCTACAAATGCCATATCGTTTCTGCCCTGTATTTTTCTGCTGTTTTTCTTCAAAACTTCAACGGTTTTTTCTGTTGCCTTGTCTATTCCTCTTTTCAGAATCATCGGATTTGCGCCTGCGGCAAGGTTCTTCATACCTTCCCTGACAATAGCCTGTGCAAGCAGTGTAGCCGTTGTTGTACCATCACCTGCAATGTCGTTGGTCTTGCTTGCAACTTCCCTGACAAGCTGAGCCCCCATATTCTCATACGGATCTGCCAGTTCAATCTCCTTCGCTATTGTAACGCCATCGTTCGTTATAACAGGAGAGCCGTACTTCTTATCAAGGACTACATTTCTTCCTTTAGGCCCAAGTGTTACCTTAACTGCATTTGCCAGCTTGTTTACACCGGCTTCTATCGCCTTCCTGGCTTCAAGATCGTACTTTACAATTTTTGCCGACATATGCAATTCCACCTTTCCCTTATTCTATGATAGCCAAAATGTCATCCTGTTTAACTATCAGGTATTTCTCGTCATCCAGTTTGACCTCGGTTCCTGCATATCTGCTGTAAAGAACCTTGTCGCCCTTTTTTACGTACATTTTGATTTCCTTGCCGTCCTTTACTTCACCGGGGCCGACTTCAATAACTTCTGCTATATAGGTTTTTTCCTTGGCATTAGAGGGAAGAACAATACCGCTTTTTGTGGTTTCCCCGGCTTCGGTTTCCTTCAGAACAACCCTTGATCCCAAAGGTTTTAAAAGCATAATTGATCAACTCCTTCTAATATTAGTTATTGATGTGATATTAAAGAACCAACAGAAATTTTCTTTAATTTTAGCACTCACCTATAACGAGTGCTAACAATAATAATTTAATTCTATTGGATTATATAGTCAATTAATTACGGGCATGAATAACCGGGTTTACAGGCTAATATCCGGCGTTTATGCAAAATATCTTTTGTTTGCTCAATAAAGCTCTGTTTTATCCAATAATTGCTGTTAAACTCCATTTGTTGCTAAAACCAATCCGGCTGTTTATACTTGTATTATGAAACTATATCCACCGCGCGTTATCCTGGTATAAAACGGGAGAGATTACGTTGCAGAGGAAAATAAAAAGAAGGGGCTTTGACCCCAATGATTTTAAATGGTTTTCAGACGAAGCCGTCGCAAAACTTAAAAAAGCGCAGGACGAAGTCCAATGGCTTCTTGACAGGGGGTTTAAATTTGACTCCGTGATTACATTTGTCTGCAACCACTACCTGCTCTCGTCAAGGCAGAGGCTTGCCCTTCAGAGGTCGGCTTCAGGTTCTGTAAAGTTTGAAAAAAGGAAAAACACAATGCTGCCTCTCGAAGCAGCCAGGGACGGGTGTATTTATATTGACGGATTCAACCTGGTCATTACTCTCGAGGTTGCCCTTTCGGGAAGCCCCGTATTTCTTGGAAGGGACGGCGTTATAAGGGATCTTGCGGGGCTTCGCGGAACGTATAGACTGATAGATAAGACAGAAACGGCCTTGAACCTGATCGGAAAATGTTTAAATGACCTTTCGGTTCCTGCAGTGATGTTCTTCCTTGATTCCCCTGTTTCCAACTCCGGCAGGCTTGGAAGCAAAATACTTGAATGCTCATATGACTGGAATATCCCTGTTGAAGTGGAAATTGTGCCAAACGCTGATGTTATCCTTTCGGGAATGAACAGGATTGTAACTTCCGATGCGATAATCCTTGACTCTTGCACAGGCTGGTTCAACCTTGGAAGAAAAATAATCGAGGATTATATAAGTTACGCATGGGTTGTGGATTTGACCTAAAACAGCTCAGTGCCGGAAATTTCTATATTACAAAATGTTTTTATAGTAGAAAATCGCAAGCTGTGTCCTGCCGCGCAGATTCAGTTTTTCAAGAATAATGCTTATGTAATTCCTTACCGTGCCCTCGCTCAAATAAAGGATTCGGGATATTTCCCTGTTCGACAGCCCGTCGGCCACATGTTTGATTATCGCCATTTCCTTCTCATTCAGGCCGTACTTCTCCAAAACATTTTCCTTCCTGGATATATGGGGTATTTTACTGATGATTTCGTCGCCAAACACCCTCTGGCCCATATATACAGCCTTGACCGACGGTATTATGCTTTCATAATTCTGTTTCAGAATATACCCCTTTGCACCAATCTGAAAGGCCCTTGTGATATATTCGTCATCCGAAAAGGTGGTAAGGAAAAGCACCTTTGCATCCTTATCCTCCGCTATTATTTCTTCGGCAGCGTCTATCCCGCTCATACCCTCCATCCTGATATCTATAAGAAGAATATCAGGCCTGTGCTTTCTATACAGTTCCACGGCCTGCCAGCCGCTGTTCCCTGTCGCTGTAACTTCAATCTCCTTATCCGATTTCAGTATTGTTTTAAGGGAGGAAGTAACCAGCCTGTCATCATCAACAACCAGTATTCTCATACTGCACCTCTCTATGCAACATCTTTTTTAGGGATTGAAATAAATATCTCGAAACCGTTGTCAGTATTTATATTAATATTGCCTCCGAAGGAGTTCACCCTGTCGATCATGTTTGTAAGCCCGAGGCCCTTTTCAAAACTTTGGACTTTCCCGTTATCCTTTATGATTAACTGGTAAATGGCCGGATGTTCATTGAACGCTATTGTTACTTTTGATGCATTCGAATGCCTTATCACGTTCGCCAGTGCTTCCTTTACTATTGAAACAAACGTGTATTTCAGCTTTTTATCCGGATTGGTGTTTATATTGTAATAATAATCCACTTCACAGAAAGTGAACTTCTTTATCAGCTCCCTTACCTGGATATCAAGATCCACCGACTCTTCATACACTTTATGTACGCTCGTTCTGATGCTGGTCATCGCCTGGTTCAGGGTTTCGTTCAGTTCTTTCAGGTGTTTTGCCACCTGTTCGTCCCTGTTTACAGTCATAAGCGCTCCTGACTGCAAAATGGCACTTGACAGCAAATGCCCGACGTTGTCATGAATATCCCGTGCGATGCGGTTTCGTTCATTCAGTGTTGCAAGGTACAGCTCATTGTCCTGCTTTTCAAGCAAATCCGCATTCTGCTTTTTCAGTTTTATAGACATCTCCCGGGCATCATCAAGAAGTTCGTTAAGTTTTTTATGAAGCCTTTCCTGCGAATTAATGCGATACCCTATTACAATACAAAGGATTATCATTACCGTGACCATATAAAAAAGCTGGACTGACGAAGAACCGAAAAAACAAACAAGGGGTACGACAGTGAAGATATTAAAATACGGAAACCTGCCGAACATCATGTCGTAAGCCGTCAATGGCAGGAAAACAGCGGCCTCTGGCAAAAAGCAGCAAAAAACTGAAAAGCCTGAGAACAGTAAAAGCCTTATATAATCATTGTCGAAGTAGCTCAGCAAGCCGCTGATAATAACAGGTACAAGCACTACAGCCACATTAATGCTGAAGTCCGGCTGGCCGAGGTACAGGATCAGGCAGCATATGAAAATAATTGTTTTTTCCAGTAGACTTGCATATTTAAACATTTTCACTACCCGCCGTTTTTTGGGGAATGGTATGAAAGGCTTCCCTGTGGAAGCCATTTTATCATATTCCCGGCAATTTGTATATTATGGAAGAAACAGTTTTTCATATCATGACATTTGTCACACCGGTTTGTGACTGTATTCACTTAAAAATGAAACCGCCAGGAAATACAATTAAGTCAGTGAATAAGGTATATGGATAAAAAGGTATGGAGGTCTGAAAAATGATTGTCAGGGTCAGGGATTTGGTAAAGAGATATGGCGATATACTTGCATTGGATCACCTTTCTTTTTCGATTGAAGAAGGTGAAATATTCGGTCTGCTGGGACCGAACGGTTCGGGAAAAACAACGGCCATAAACTGTATTTTGTCGCTCCTTAAATACGATAAGGGTGAAATCGAGATTTTCGGGCAGCCAATGAGACCCGACGCCTATGACATTAAACGGAACATAGGAATCGTTATGCAAAACGTGGCTGTATACAATGAGCTTACAGTATACCAGAATATTGACTATTTCTGCGGGCTTTATGTAAAGGACAAAAACACAAGAAAAAAACTGGTTGATGAAGCTGTTGAATTCACAGGCCTTGGTGAATACATCAGGTTCTATCCGAAGAAGTTAAGCGGAGGCCTGTTAAGAAGGCTGAACATAGCATGCGGTATTGCGCATAAACCAAAGCTGATTATTCTTGATGAGCCAACAGTTGCTGTTGACCCGCAAAGCCGCAACAGGATCCTGGAAGGAATCCTGGAACTGAACAGGCACGGAGCCACAATTATATACACCTCCCATTACATGGACGAAGTAGAGAGAATCTGCAGCAGGATAATGATTATAGACAGGGGCAGGGAAATTGCAACAGGAACCAGTGACGAACTCAAGGCAATGATATCACTTGGAGAAAAAATCACCGTTGAATCCTACAGCATAACCGAAGCTCAAATATCGGCCATAAGAGAGCTGCACGGCATAACTTCGGTTGAATACAAGGATAACAAGCTGATAATTAAGTCGGAGAAAGGTACCAACAATCTTGAAACCGTCCTGGACTTTATCAGGAAAGAAAATATTCATTTCGGAAGGATATACTCGGAAATGCCTACGCTGAATGATGTTTTCCTTGAAATAACAGGCAAGGAGCTTCGGGATTAAGGGGGGACAATTGTGTTTATACATGTTTTTGCTTACAGGATGAAAATCCTTCTGCACCACCGCGAAACCATTTTCTGGACAATGTTTTTTCCGCTGATACTGGCAACCTTTTTCAACATGGCGCTGTCAAACCTGGGCAGTACAGAAAAATTCAGTCCAATTGACATTGCAGTTGTTGATAATGAACAATACAGGCAGAACGCAAACCTCAGGCTGACTCTTGCCGAAGTGTCCGAGGGAGATGACAGGCTTTTCAATCTTTCGGTTGTTTCAGCCGAAGAAGCCGACAAGATGCTTAAAAACAACAAAATAGACGGGTATATAGTTGCAGAACGGCCGATAAAGCTTGTGGTAAACAAATCGGGCTTAAACCAGAGCATTATTAAAAGTTTTGCTGACAATTACATGCACACTGTTTCGGCAACAGAAAACATTCTGGCAAGGGATCCTTCCAAAATCCAAAATCATATAAGCAGCATTGAGGACAGAGTGAATTATATAAGGGATGTATCATCTTCCGGTGCTGAACCAAATACTGTTCTTGCCTATTTCTATTCACTGCTTGCAATGGCCTGCCTGTACGGAGGATTTATTGGGGTGCGTGAAATATCGGATATCCAGGCAGACATATCGCCTGTTGCGGCAAGAGTAAACATTGCTCCGGTGCATAAACTCAAAACTTTTTTATACAGCTCAATGGCATCAGTCACCATTCACATTGCAGAAATGATGATACTGCTTGCTTATCTTATTTTTGTGCTGAAGGTTGATTTCGGTACAAAGACCGCTCTGGTTTTGCTTACAACAGTTATCGGTTCGATAGCAGGCTTTTCCTTTGGTTCTTTTATCAGTGCAGTCACAAAAAAGTCTGAAGGGTTTAAAGTTGCGGTTTTATTAAGTATAACAATGGCATGCTGCTTTTTGGCAGGCATGATGTCCCAGGATGTTAAATATATTATTTTAAAAAATGCACCGGCATTATTGTATGTGAATCCCGCGAACCTTCTGACAGATGCTTTTTTCTCACTGTATTACTATGACACATACACAAAGTTCCTTACTAATATAACAATACTTACAGGTTTTATAGTTGTGTTCTGCACAGTCACATATTTAATAATCAGGAGGAGGAAATATGCAAGTATTTAAACTTTGCCTTATGATAATATATAAAAACAAGGCTACCCTGTTAATATATATTGTTATATTCATGGTTGTTTCATCCTTCATGTCATCAGTTTCAGCAAAGGAAATGGAGGACAGTACTTCATTCAAGCCCGTCAAAACTGAGGTCGCCTTTTTCAGCGATGAAGACACCCCGCTGATAAACGGGTTCAGGGAGGAACTGGCAGATGTTGCAAACTTCGTGGATATTCCTGATGAAACCGTAGCCCTTCAGGATGCGCTTTATTACCGTGAGGTTTCATGTATTATCCGTGTCCCCGAAGGATTCACCAAAAAATTCATGAACGGTGAAAATGTACAGCTTGAAAAAATCAGCATACCGAATTCAACTAAAAATGTGCATATAGACCTGTTTATTGACAAATACTTTAACACTGCAAGGCTGTACGTTCAAAACATGGAGGGCATTACGCAGCAGGAACTGGTGCGGTATCTTAAAAAGGACCTGTCGGAAACTGTATCGACAGAAATGGTGGAAGATGAGAAAAAAACATCTGATATGGCTTCTGCGAAATATTCTCTCAACTTCTTTGCATATCCGTTGTTGTCTGTAATTATCATGGGAATGGGTACTTTAATGCTTATATTCAATGACAGGGACCTGAAAATGCGAAACAATTGCTCACCGGTAAGCAGCACCAGCATCAGCATGCAGTTTGTACTGGGCAACCTGGTATTTACATTTCTATCCTGGCTGATAATGCTCATAATATGCCTTGCAATGAATTTCAGAAACATTTTCAGCCCGAACACAGTGTTTCATATAGCGGGATCATTTGTTTTTGCCTTTTGCTGTTCAGGGATCAGCTTTTTCATAGGCAACCTGACAAATAGCCATGAGGCGGTTACAGCAGCAGCCAATGTTGCTTCCCTTGGGCTGAGTTTTATAAGCGGTGTTTTTGTGCCCCAGGAATTAATCGGAAGTTCGGTGCTGAAGGCAGCAAGTTTCACACCGACATATTGGTATGTCAGGGCAAACAATACCATTGCAGATCTTACCGTGTTCAGTTACGAGGCTTTAAAACCTGTACTGAACGACTTTCTGATTATTATTGGTTTCGGCCTTGCATTTTTCTCGGCAAGCCTCGCAATCAGAAAGGCGAAAACCAACGACTGAAAGAATATTAAAGGTACCTGCCCCAGCATACTAATCCGGTGTTGTATTGTCAACCTTTTCGAAATAAAGCTGGGGCAGCACTATTTTAACTTCGTTTTGATCTTCTCCCTTCCAGAAAACAATAAACCTCACTTCTGCAGATTTGAGTGCATAGTTGCCGGCTTTAGCCGAGTTTATTTTTCCGATGCACTTTTTTGAGAATTTCAATATTACCTGCCCTTCCTGGTTCAGGCAATATTCATCCCTGACAATCAGCCTGTCGCCGCTGACCAGTTTTGATATCAGGTTCTGACGGCTACCGGGTTTGAAAAAGTCAAGAAAAACATCTTCATGGGCAAGCTGCATCACCAGTTGCTCCGGCGGGGAATACAAATTTCTGTTATAAACCTTTTCAAGGTTTTCAGACCGTATGCGTTCCAAATAATACCCGTTATAATGTATGGCCAGGTTTTTCTTTGCCCTCGTCATGGCAACATAAAGAAGCCTTTTTTCTTCATCGGTTTTAGGAACGAAATTGTCCAGCATAATAAACACGTTGTCAAACTCACGGCCTTTTGCTTTATGCATTGTTGACACAAGTATCGTTTTGGTTTTTTCGTCATAGAAGTCTTCAAGGTTCGACTCCCGGACAAACTCCTCGAGGTCGGATTTGTATCTTGTCTTCGGATTCATTGATTCAAATATTCTTATAAGATTTTTACATATCTCGTAATTCCGGCTTCTTCCAAACTTCTTTGACAGTTTCAGCTTTGCCTCATCCCAGACATCTTCGCTGACCGTGCTGCTGTCCTTGTCTGCGTTTACTTCATCAAGGAAATACCTTATCTCTGAAAGATTGTACAGGTTAAACCCGTCATTTGACTGGATCAGCTTTGCTTTCATCCGGTTTCTCACAAGCAAACCTGCGATCTGCAATGCTTCTTCGTTTGTCCTGGTCAGCACGCAGGTGCTTCCCGCGATGTCCTGTGCAAGGATATCTTCAACCACGGGTGTAACGAGATTGGCGGAACTGTAGCGTACAAGCCTTATCCTGCCGTTATCGTTCTGCCTGGGCTGAATGGGAGTGCGTTTTAAGCGGTTCCTTATTTCAACTGAAAACTGGTTTGTAAAATGTACAAGATTACTTTTGCTCCTGAAGTTTTCAACCAACTCATACACCTTTGCACCTTTTTCATCAATCAGTTTTTGCATGTATTCCGAACTTGAGCCCCTGAACCCGTATATGTTCTGATCGTCATCCCCCACTGCTATCACGCGTATATCCTCGTTATATTCCATAAGGCATTTCACAAGCTCAAACTCATCTGCATCCATGTCCTGCGCTTCATCTATAACCAGAACGGTTTTGGTTATTTTCGAAAGTTCAATTTCATTGCTTTTTATTTTCAGGATTGTCTCTTTTATGATGTTATCCGACTTTTCAATGGTTCCAACCCTGCCCAGCAGATCAAAGCAATAGGAATGAAATGTTTTTATGTCTATATAGTGCGCGGCATTTCCGTAAAGTCCCAGAAGCCTTTTTTTGAATTCGGTGGCTGCCGATCTTGAGAATGTGAGCATCAGCAGCTGCTCGTGCTTCACATCTTCCATATATAAAAGCGATGCCAGTTTATGAACCAGGACACGGGTCTTTCCGCTTCCGGGACCGGCAGCAACCACAATATACCTGGATTCGATGTCATTTATTATGCTGAGCTGGGCCGGTGACAGCTCGCCGAAAAGCTGTCTGAACTTGGAAGGGGTAATCGTTCTTTTAATGGTCTGTATGTTCCCCCTGAAATATTTGCCTGAAAAAGAATCGTAGTTAAGCTGAAAATAGTCGTCTACAAACTGAAGCGCAGCTTTATAGTCATTAATCATTTTTCTTGCGTATTCGCCCACAATATGAATCTGCTGCACCTTGTTTTCATAAAATTCCTGCAGTTTCCGATAGTCCGCGGTTTTAAAACGCTTCCTGTTATCCATTTCAATCCGTTCTATGCTCATGGTATTATAAATAACAAGAAAACCGCCTTCGACATATATTGATTCAATTCTTGACAGGTAAAAAAGGGCATCTTCTATATCACTAATTGAGGCTTTGGTGCCGAACATCGTAATCCTGCTATTAAAAGCCTCTTTTAACTGCACGACCGAAAAATCCACTCTGACCTCGCCCTTGGAATTAACTTCGGCCGGTGTTTCATAAGCTATGTTATAGAGATACTCCAGTATAAATTTTGAAAGCTCATAGCGTTTATATGATTTTTCTTTAAGGACCTTTTTTTCATGAATGCAGTATGCTGAAAAATGATTGGGCGGATAAGAATTACGCTTAATCCATTTGGTTATTGCCCAGAAATTTATAATGGTTTTCAGTTTATTTGGCGTTGCACCTTTACATCCGAATTCTCTGGCCTGCTCATTAAGCTCTTTTATGTTAAATGTTTTTGCTTCTTCAGTAAAAACCGTTAACAGGAACTCTTCCATATCATGGAATTCGTACAGAATATTCAGTGAATGCTTCACACTTTCACTTTTCTTTATATATACAGACATGTCCCTGGAATCATCCAGCAAACCTTCATCCCTAAGCAGGGTTACAATGCGTATTACAGTCGCTATATCAAGCCCGAGGCGATCGGCAATATAGTCGATTCTCGATTCGGCTTCATCGGTACCGGCTTCGCTTCTTTTTCTTTTACCGATAAGCATGCCTATTATCCTCCTCGCATGCACCGACTCCTCCTTTGAGAATTTTCCCGAAGCATAAATCCTGTTTACCGCCTCTATAGCGTTTCTTGCCCGTATACTGCTGGCAAAAATTCTCGGAACATTACGGCCTCTTCTAACGTATCCGGCTTCTTCGAGGGCATTGATTGCTGTCTTTACTTTTGTCTCCAGATCATGGATGCTGTCATCCCATCCTGCTCTTCTTGCTATATCCAAAGCAGACCTGGACATTGTTTTCCTTATTCCCGTCAGGCTTTTTATGGCCTTCCAGACCTGCTGAATCTCCTGTATCTGCAGTTTTGTCTGGTTCAAGAGAACAAAATGCTTGTTAAGATCATCATCGTTATACAGTATATAACATTCCGCTGAAATGGATTCATCCCTTCCCGCCCTTCCTGCTTCCTGAACGTAGTTTTCCAGCGAGTTGGAAATATCATAGTGAATAACCATCCCGACATCCTTTTTGTCCACCCCCATCCCAAAGGCGGATGTTGCAACCATAATGCGGACTTCACCTTTAGTGAATGCGTCCTGGTTTTCGGTTTTCACCTGTTTTTCGAGCTGCCCGTGGTATGCCCTTGCCCTGTACCCGTCCTTACACAGCCTGTCTGCCAGCTCTTCGGCGCGCTTTGTCCGCGATACATAAACAATTGTCGGACAATCCTTTTCTTCAATTAGATTTCTCAATGTAATATACTTCTCCTCGTCATCCTTTCTTTCGAGAACCCTGTAACTGAGATTGCTTCTTTTTGCATCGGTCCTGAATATTTCAAGTTCGAGGGACAGCTTATCCCTGAAATACTGTCTTATGTCTTCAATAACATTTGGCTTGGCCGTGGCTGTAAAACACGACACAGGAATCGGCTCTTCCGGGTTTTTCATTTCCTGAAGCATTTTTATAAAATCACCTATATATAAATAGTCAACCCTGAAATCCTGGCCCCATGTGGAAAAACAATGTGCCTCGTCTATTACGAACCTGACCACGTTCCTTCCGAGCAGAAGCCGTTCAATTGTCCTCGAACGCAGTGATTCCGGTGATATATAAAGTATGGATGCCGAACCGTCCTCAACCCGTTCAATGGATTTTGCCCGTTCTATCGGATCCAGAAGGCCGTTGATCGTAACAGCATCGGTTATTCCGATTTTCTCAAGGTTATCAACCTGATCCTTCATCAGTGACTGCAGCGGTGATATTACCACGGTAAGGCCTTTTGAGTTTTCACCTGCCATCAGTGCAGGCAGCTGGAATGTAACAGATTTGCCGCCTCCAGTCGGGAAAACCACCAGCAGTGATTTATTGTTTACAGCGGCCCGGACAGCCATTTCCTGCAGCGGTTCGCCCGCATAAGTCCTGAATGAGTCAAAACCAAAAAATTTTTTCAGTCCCTTGTGAATGTCAATAGCTTCATTACAATATGCACAGCCTGGTATACACCGGGTGTTTTTTAGAAGGCGCATAACCTGCTCAACATTGGAGTATGTTCTGACCACCCATGGAGGCGTGATTGAATCCTTTCTTCCTGTTTTTATTAATGCAAGGCAATATGACAGTTCTATGGGATGTTCACGGATAAGTTTTCCGATATCGGCATTTTCACAGACTAAACCATGGAATCTTGTACGGATTAATGTTTCCAAATCATCGTTACCGATCTTATATCCTGTATAGGAAAAAAACGCTTTAAACTCCCTTTTGTCATTCAGCAGAAGGAAAAAAATCCGTTTCATGTCGTCATCCAGTCTCTTAAAGGCTGCAACCTCGTCATTTAAAAGGTCACGTGCCTTCATCGAATCATTAAGCGGATTATTAAACTCATCGGTTATAAGTTTGTCATCCTTCAGAAGCGAATGGTAAGGCTTTACCGGAAACAAAAGAGGTGACAGGAACAGCGTGTCGATTACATATTCATTTGATATACCTGCGTCGGTAATGGCATTTTGTATATACTTCAGGTCATGGTTCAGTATATTGTGCCCGCATATGTACTCTGAACCGCGTATAAAGTCAATAAATTCCCTGATATAGGCTGAATGGAATTCAGCCCCGTTATCCCTGACAGCACCAATATCCAGGATTCTGTTGTTTATAGGATTAATCTCGGTATCAATGAAAGTAATCCGGTTCATTTTATTGCCTTCCAGGATTAAATATATTTCTCGTTTCAAAAGCACACCGGTACATACAGATCAGCGCAGAAATTTAATATGTGCAATAACAGGAAATACTTCCTTTAATATATAATCGGCAATCGCTGCTTTTTACCTGAACATGTTATTAAATACTTTGCCTGTATTTACCTGTACTTATATATATTATACAATAACTGTGACATGCGGCAATATGAACACGGAGTTCAGGAATTGGATTTACGCGGATATGATGTTTGCATGGGAATTCCTCCATTCGTATTTTTCGGGCTCAGGTTTATCATAACCGCCTATATAACGAACGGAGGCTCCAAAGTGTTGATTAAAAATATCTCTTGTCGCGGAAATTTCGGATATGATAATGTTCGGCGGCAATACCTAAATGTTGTAATTTTCAATCCATGGCCTTACAGGAATTTTATATTCCACAAGTTTATCCTTGATTTCCTTTACTGAGTAATTCCTGTCCATGCGCGGAGAATACAGCATTGAACTGATAATCGCAGCCGATGCACCTGTTTTTGTAAACACCTCTGCCACGTGTTCCGGTTTACCGGCACCTCCGGACGCAATCACAGGGATATTGACATTTCTACTGATTAACGACGTAATCTCTATATCGTACCCGGAATGGGTACCATCCTGATCAATGCTGTTCACACATATTTCCCCTGCTCCGAGCTCTTCACCCTTCTTAGCCCATTCCACCGCATCAATACCGGTAAAAACCCTTGCCCCGTCAATAGCTATTTCATATCCGCTCGGAATCCGGAAAGTTTTTTCAACGCGTTTCACCTGCATGCTCAGAACTATACACTGTCGTCCGAAGGCCATTGCACCTTCACGTATAATCCCGGGATTGCGCACAGCCATTGAATCTATGCTGATTTTTCCAGCGCCGGCTTTCAATACTTCGTACATATCGTCAAGATTTCTGATACCGCCGCCTACAGTAAAAGGCACAAAAACATGCTTTGCAACTTTCCTGACAGTTTCAAGGTCTATCTTTCGCTTTTCGAAACTTGCAGTAATATCATAGAATATAATCTCGTCTATCTGGTCTTCATATATCCTGCGGGCAACGTTTTCAGCAGTATCAATGTCTATGTTGTCCTGAAACTTATGTGCTTTCGTTACCATCCCGTTTTTTATATCAAAACAGGCAATCAATCTTTTTGTCAGCATAATACACCCTCTGCAATCATTGAGAAATTTTTCAGAAGCCTTAATCCCATCACACCGCTTTTTTCAATGTGAAACTGGGCTCCGAATATGTTTTTATACGATATCATTGAACAGAAATCCACGCCGTACTGTGTTCGCGCCAGTACAACCTCCTCATTCGCCGACGTGACATAATATGAATTAACAAAATAAAAAAACTCCGACTCATTCAGGCCTGAAATAACAGCGTGATTTCTTATAAACTTCACTTCATTCCAACCTATTTGCGGTACGCGTACCTTATCCTCCGGAAATCTCCTTACATTCCCGGGAATCCATCCCAGGCATTCGGTATCTCCTTCCTCGCTGTGATCAAAGAGTATCTGCAGACCTATGCAGATTCCCAGGAAGGGTACGCCGTCGTTCAGAACTTTTTCCTCAAGTACATCCAAGAAGCCCATTTTCCTGAGTGAATCCATGGTTGCCCCGGCTGAGCCCACACCGGGCAGTATAATACCTTTTACCGTACTTATATCCCGAGGAGAAGATATCAACTCCGACGGGACATTCAATTTATGCAACGCATTCAAAACACTGGGAGCATTTCCGGCTTTATAGTCAATTACACCAATCATAAACACAGACCTTTCGCATGAAGAATTCACTGGATTAAGAAATAAAACCATACGCAGCATTCACTGCTCCAGGGTATATATCATATTTTATATATTAAGTTTTTTGTCCTTGTCAATAATTCACTATCCTGTTTTTTTGAATTTTGTATATTTAATGTACAGCCTTTCCCTGTCAGGCCATTTTGCTTTATCATGCGGAAGTATAATCTTTTTATGCTGAAGTTCCTGGATTCCATGTTTAAGCATGGGTCCATCCTTTTCTTCCAGTATGTCCTCTCTGACTTCTATGATATAATCTGGAGTAACTCCTATAATATTGGCATCAAATGCCGCATGATGTATTTTACACAGGGATATTCCGTTATTTACAACGGGATCACCTAATTCCTCACCATCCGGTATGATATGCGCAGCATCCAGGAGCTGAATATGCCTTATCCTGCAGAATGCACATTGCTGTGAATATGCCAGAAGTACTCTCTCCCTGAACGATTTCTGGTGCAGTCTCTGCCTGACCGATGAGGTTATGTATCTGCGTACTGCAATCTCCGAATTGCTGGAAATGTTATACCCTTGCGATCTGAATAAATGGTTTTCTATTGTTGATATGTCGTCTGCTGCTATTGTAAAAGTCAAAGATGAGGGATTGTCTCCTATAATGTAAACAGGCCAGACAGCCAGGTACTTACCCGGGACAATACCGTAAAAATATATCAATGGTATCTGTTTTTCCATGGCTTCCCGTAAACCTTTATTATCCCTGTGTTCAGGATCGGTACCCCTGTAACGGTACTGAAGAAACCCGCCGCTGTCTATCGCGTCGTCATATGGTCCGTCGTACACAGTTGTAACCGACAGCGGTACTGATAAAGCCTTTGGCTTCCATATACCCTGCGGTCCCAAAAGGGTTATCCTCTGTCCGTCATATTCAAAACCTCTTGCCAGGAGTTCCCTGGGCAACACATCCCCGTACAGCATCGTCTGCTCTTTAAGCCAGTTAAATGCCGCCAGCCTTATTCTTTTTTGCTCTTCCATGGGACAACCTCACAAAACTTTTATAAAATCTTGTGATGTATTGGGCAATCAGGTGTTCTGATATTAACGGTCGGTTGTATTATAACATCTGTCGTCGGTATTGCGTCTTCTCAAACATAAAACCAGGATTAACCGTAAAATAGGACATGTTTTTCCTGCGATATATGGTATAATATTATTGCAAAATATTTATTTTTGCTGTAATGAAAACTCCCCCCCTAATCATTTTCATTACAGCACTTTTTTGTTTGCGGTATTTATTTTTTACTGTATTTTTGCCTCATCCGCTCAACTTCCCAGGTGACTTCAAACTTCAATGAGTCCGGTTCCAGGACCTCGGCATCTGCGCCGAATTTTAACACCCACTGCAGTATGTCCGGGGTATAGGTTGTTTTCTTTTCAAAAAGAATCTTATCCCCGTCAAGGTTTGTAATTTTATCAGCCCTGTATGCCTCGTATTCCTTTACATACCGTGCGCCCTGTCCCTCAAAAACTATCTTCATGGTTATTTCCTCATCACCGATCATCTTTTCAAAGCGGTTTTTGTTATACTCCTCATAAAAGTTTTCAGGGCGTTTAAAAGTTTCATTCAGTATTTCAACGTTTTTCATGCGTGATACGCGAAAATCCCGGATTTCCTTACGGAGATGGCAATAGCAGATCAAATGGTAACAGCCTTCCCTGATCTCGAGGTAATACGGATCTATTTTGCGGTTCGTCATTTCATTGTTGTTAAACGAAAAGTATTCTATCCTAAGCCTGCGGTTCTTTTCTATTGCTTCCCGTATGGTCCTGAGGTAGCTTTCGTTAATGCATTTTTCAAGCACTGCTTCGGAAGGGTTGACCTTCAGAAAATCAGAGAGGGAATCTATATAGCTCTGGTTAACAGGCGGAACATTTTTGAGCATGTTCTCAAGCATGTCCTGTGCGGTTTTCCCTACATCCAGCACCGAATAGGGTTTCAGGATCTCTTTCAGAAAATATATGGAAATAAGTTCAGGCACAGTAAATGCAACATTGCCTATGTTGTACTTGTCGGCCTTGTAACATATTTCTCCGGCCTCGTTTTTTTCCTCATACACAAAAAAGTGTCGCGAAATATCGTCAATATCACGCTGAATGGTTTTTTTGCTTACATCAATTCCAAGTTTTTTCATGTTGTCATGAATCTCATTAACTGTAAACCCTTCCTTGCTCTCGGAAAGGACAGAAAGTATATGCATCTGTCTTTCAATCTGCTTTATGTCCGACATATTTTACCACCCACGAACTATATCGGAACATACCCGAAATAGATTAAGAATACGTTTTTTGTATTATGCTTAAAAAGGGCTTTTTGAATAAAAAGTATAAAAATGCCGGTTTTTCATGCATCTTTCTTACAATTCCGGGTATTTGCACGCCGATCATAAAAAACCGAAAGCAATACAGGATAAGCAACTAAAAATAGGATTCACTCATTTACGGTAACCGAACCCGCCCCTGTGAAATACAGTTCTCCCGCTGCCTTTTCCTTCATTATTTTCTCCCATACCCGGCAGTAAATCCTAATCTGTTTTGAATAATGTTTTACCAGCAGTTTCAAATCTTCTTCGGTTTCAAAATGGTTTGTTTTGTAGTCAATTATCCTCCAGCCGTCTTCATCCTTCAGCACCAGGTCTATCTTCCCCTGCAGGGTGACGGGCAGTTTGCTTTCAACATTCAGCTCCTCCAGGATCTGATCTCCATTCTCAAGTGTTATGGAAAAAGGAACCTCGGTAAGTTTTATCCCGGCATTCCGGATTCTTGCATAAAGCCCGCTTTCTTTGAACTCCGTAATTATTTCCTCCGCCTTTTCACTGTACATGGGCTCGGTAAAACCATACTGCTCCAGTATCATTTTCTTATAATTCTCAAAGCTTGTTTCGTCCTTTACCAGCCTTTCAATCATTTCATGAACGGCACTTCCCCATTCAGGGCCAAGACCGCCTTTGACGGTATGGAGCGGTTCCTCGCTGATTATATCCGATACCGATAATTCCATATACGTAGGCTGTTCAGCAGATGCAATAAACTCTTTTATGCTGTTTTTGAAATCCTCAAGATCCTCCTTTTTTATCCGCACAGGTGTCTCAGGCTGGCGCGGTTCAGGAATTTGGACCTCTGGTATCTTATAAACATATTCTTCCTTGTTTGTAAAATCGAGTAACGGCTCCCACGGGTTCCTTTTGTCCGAATATTCACTGCAGGATATAAACAACAGGTTCCTGGCCCTGGTCGCAGCAACATATAAAAGCCTGATTTCCTCGGCGTTCTGATACTTTTCTTCCGTTGCTTTCAGGCTGTCCCAGTTCAAAGGCTGGCCCACCGTTCTTGTCGTGAATTCGCCCATTTCCTTTTTTATTACGAAATATCCCATGGGACTTGATTCAGTTCTGCTAATATGGTGATCGGGTTCAATATCCGGCCTTTTGCACGGGTGGGCAAGGAAAACAACTGGGGCTTCGAGGCCTTTTGCCTTGTGAAGATTCATGATTCTTACGGCATTTTGTTCTTCCCCGCTTATTTCAAGCTCTTCATCCAAATCGGCATCCATTATCGCATCAAGCCAGTCAATCATTGCATCAAAACTGATATAACCTTCAGCGGCATCACGCCTTAACATTTCAAGGATTTTTATTATGTAACCACACCGGGTTTGACCTTCCGGCCCGACAAAGGTTAAAGGGATAAGGCCGATATCCTGCGCTGTTTTCTCAAAGGCGGTTACGGGAGGATATTTCCGCGACCATCTGAGATACATTGAGAGCTTTTCATAGGCATTTTTAAACAAGGCCCTCGTTTCTTCAGGCAAATCACCCGGTATTTCGGCATAGGTCCTGAACACTCCTCCCGAAAGTTTATACTCAGCCAGTGCCTTATCGCTTATGCCGAAGAACATACCCCTGAGCACAGCAACAAGAAGGACCTGGTTCTCAGGGTCCTTAAGGAACTTAAGAAGTATTATGAACTCTTTCAGTTCCTCCACGTCCGACAGTGAACTGCCTCCTGACATCTGCACGGGTATACCGTATTTTTTAAGCGTTCTTGCGTAGACGTCCATACTGTCTTTATAGCGAAGAATTATCATAAAATCCCTGTACGCTGGTTTTTCTGCCAGGCCTTTTGCTGTTTCCCCACCGGTCCTGGTAAGTTTTATGCCTTCATTGTCCACCGCATTACGGATTATCCGCGCAATATTCTCTGCATCCTGTTCTATGATCTCCTGCTTCTTCCTGAATTCTGCAGGTACCTTTACAACCCTTACGCCTGAATCGGTGCCTTCGATATTGTCATTCACAGTATTTACTGGGCTGAATGCAGCCTGGTATGAATCCGACTCCGGCGTCAGCAGGTTCTCAAAGGCTTCGTTGAACCAATCGCCCAGCGTGTTCACCGAGCGGAAATTCGCGGTTAATTCAGCAATTTCCCCGCCTGTCTGCAGAAACAGTTCCTTTACCCGGTTGTAAATATCAATATCTGCTCTCCTGAACCTGTAGATGGACTGTTTCGGGTCCCCGACAACAAAAAGCGACCCCGGATAAGGCACGAGCTTATCCCATTGCTTCTCATACACATCCTGCCCTGTTAAAAGAAACATCAGCTCTGCCTGTATCGGATCGGTATCCTGGAACTCGTCAATCAACAGGCACCGGTACTTTTTTTGGAAATAAAGCCGGACCTCGGGATGCTCCCTCAGCATTTGCACCGCTTTCATCAGAAGATCCTGGAAGTTAAGCACCGATTGCTGATTTTTTACGTACTCATAATACTCTACAGCCGGCATTAAAAAGTTCATTGCAATGTAATGGCAGTATTCCCTCCATTGTTTCAGAACAGGCCTTATTTCAGTCTGGGACAGGTGGTTTATCTCACCTGCGATTTCTTTTGTTTTTTCCTTTTCGCAAAGCCACCTGTTTAGAACTACCTTCTGTTCGGGCTCAAACATTTCAAGTATGGTCAGCCTGTTTATGTCATCGTCCATGTTAAAATAGCTGAGCATGCGGATACTTGTCAGTATCCTGTGCTGAAGGTAGTCGTATCCCTTTTCAGGTTCTGTTGAGGGTATATAGTTTTTAGCTTTATACAGGTGCGGTTTCAGCTTTTTCAGGGCGGGTGCCAGGTCAGGTTTTTCGGTACGGTTTCGTACGATCTCCACATCGGGATACCCGGTTATGAGATTGTAGATATTCTCAAGATCCACAGGTTTCAGGCCGATATCGTTCAGTTCTTTCAGCCTTTCGGGATAGTCTTTTCGTGTATCCAGAAGGTATTGCTGCCAGGCCTGCTTGTGCAGCAGTACGTCATTTGCATCATCTATCTCTTCAAAATCCGGATCCACCAGGCCTTCAACAGGCCTTTCCCGGAGCAGTGATGCGCAAAATGAATGGATCGTGCCTATGAAACACTTCTCAATATTATTAAGTGCCTCTTTCAAAGTGTTTTTAAGCCCGGGATCGGTTTCCTCCCGGTAACACTCTTCGAGCTTGTTCTGAAAACGCTCCTTAAGTTCGCGCGCTGCTTTTCTTGTAAATGTAATGGCCGCTATATTCTCCACTTTGCATTTGCCCGAAGCTACCAGGCTTACCATGCGGCTTACCATGCTTGTAGTCTTTCCCGAGCCTGCGCCCGCCTCTACAAGCATGTTCACATTCAGTTCATTCCTGATCCGTTCGCGAACATTGTTATCCGGAACAGTATTGTTATTCATAATCAGAAAGCCCCCTTAACGCTGCAAGAGCTTCAACATTCTTGTCGTTTCGCTTTTCTTCTGCCACTGAAGGAAGCCTGTGAATGCGGCAAACCACCTGGTAATCACACCACCGGCAGTCACCAGGGTCTTCGGTTACTGCGAACGTCCCCTCCTCTATAACAGTGAGAAGGTTGTCAAGCAGCCTGAAGAATTTTGACAAGTCCTTCAGTACCCGTATAAAGCGCCTTCCTTCACCTTTTTTAGTTGGAAAAAGGTATACCCCTTCCTTTACCTTTGCATTTTGGGCATCCCTGTATTTTTTAAGTAAAACCTCGCATGCGTATGCGTACAGGGCATGCTGAATCTGCTTGCCTTTTTTGAAGAAATCCCTGTCGCTGAAACCATAAGTTCCACCGGATTTATAGTCAATTATTCTGTAATTGTTCCCGTCCACCTGATCAATGCGGTCAATTTTCCCTGCCAACAGGAATTTTCGTCCAGAAGGAAGAGTAATTTCTACCGGTGGATATCCTTCACCGTCCATTCCAAAAGCAAGTTCAAACTCAACGGGTCTTCCACCGTCGGCGTTTTCCTCCTCTCCTGCAAGGAAAATCAGGCAGGACTCCAAGATCTCTCGCCTTTCAATATCAAATACAATCTCGTTTGGCGGCGGGACTTGCTTTTTATACTCCCGGATTACATCCTCGGCAATTTGAAGTATAACGGCACTGTGGCCTTCCCTGCTTGGTTTTTCCTGTTTTTCGGTTATCGTTTTATAAAACAGTTCGAAAACAGCATGATACAACGAACCTTTCTGCAGGGGATCAAGCCATGTTCCGGGATCGTAAACCAGTTCATCGGGCAGCGATACATTAAGTATATAGCGCAGGTAATACTTATACGGGCATTTCGCCAGAAGCTCCAGCCTGCTTGCCGAGAATACCTCGCCATCGGTTTTAATTCCCAGGTTCCCTATATATCCGTCATAGCAGGTAAACCTGGTACTGCCCTGGTTATCCCATGCATTCCATCCTCTTTCAAGGTGCGGATAACATTCAAAAACAGACTCCCTGATGCTCCCCGCGAAAACCGTGTTAAAGCATCTGCTGAGCCAAAAAGAGGATTCATCTATGGCATTTCCGTTAATATAGCCCTCGGATTTTGCAAAATAGTCTCTTAAATCCGAATAATCCGCAAGGCTGTTATTACTAATCATCCTGTAGACCTGGAGAATGAATGAGGACGGCATTTGATCCCTGTTTTCAGCAGGATCAAGGCATGAATATGACAATGTTATATTTCCGTTCAGGCCTGCCAGCAGCTCAACAAGCCTGTATATGCTTTCATTCGGTTTTTCCCTGTTCTGAACAATTCTATCCGACAGTCTCTGTTTTTCGGCATCAAGCAGAACAGGGTCTTCACCCGTTTTACCCGGGAACCTGTCTGCATCAAGGCCTATGAAATAATGATGCCGCCTGTTTATATAAACACCGTTGTCAAAGTCGGAAAGGTGGATATGACCACTGCAGGGATTTGATACTCCAATACGGAGGCCCCGGACAAAACTGTCAAGTATACGCAGTGCTTCACCGGTGTCAATGAATAAGTCTATCGAAACCCGGTTAAGGGTCTCGACTATCATCTTTTTGGCTTCTGCGTCAAGTTCACTTTTTACCTCGGCAAACCCATTGACAAAAGAAGCTATCCCTTTCGCAAGCTCTTTCAATGAAACCCTTTGGCCCTGCGAAGAGGGAATCATGTTCAGAACGGTCTCAGTAAATTTTCTCACAGAGCCCAGTATCTTCAATCTTTTCAGTTTGTAATCGTCGTCAGGGCTTTCTTTCTGTAATGCTTCCAGTTTTTCATCAAGAACCGGAAGATAACGTTCCCTGCCCCAGCCAATACCCGATGCCCTTAAGACATTTGCAGCCTGGTACGGGCTTATCGTATCGCCGTTTTCCGACGGAACCCGGATTAGCTCCTGGTGCAGCATTTTAGTCAGGTCAGACACCAGGTAGTCCGAGCCAATCCACCTGATTACAGCATCAAAAACCTTTCCGGGTCCCGAGTTCTGAATGCTTATGCCGTAACTGAAAGTAACAGGTATCCCGAGCTGCATTGCCTTCTGGTATAACAGCTGCGCATATGGTTCCCTTGTCGCAGCGTAGATGCATACGTTGTCAAAGGGTATTCCTTTTGTTTTTATATCGCGTAATACCGCTTCTGTTTCGTTGCTTTCACCATAAGCCTTTTTTAAATGTATTCCGCTTATATCGGCGTCTTCGCCTGTTTCACCCGGAGCATACAAACAGGCAAACGGGGATTTAGGAAGTTTTTTCTCCGGATAATCTGGACAGTAATACGAAGCCGGAGGATCGATGCCGTTTATCGGTTCATCATAGAGTATTCGTACCGAACTGAATTTTTCGGAAATTAATTTCTTTTCAAGATAACGCAGCTTAATACTGTTTGGAACAAGCAAAAGCGCATCTTCCTTGCTGTCGGCCTTGAGAATCCTTTGGATCAGCCCTGGATAGTCTGTCAGCCCTTCATTTTCCAGCATCAAATCGTATTCCCTTATAATTCTTTTAATATCCCGCCCTTTTTCCGGGCATACAAAGCTGTCCTCGCTGATGTCATCTGTGTTTAAGCCTGCATATTTTATCTCCATGACCGCATTCCACACCGAGTCTGAAACCGACGGAGTGACCCGGATGGCGGTGAAGTATTCAAATTCATTGTTCTGCTGCAGGTTATATATAACTGCGAACATTTTCTGCCTCGACAAACAGTCATTGGCAAGGGTTTCGCTGCCGGCTGCCAGAAGCGGCATACCCAGCTCATACGCAATGCTTTGAATTGTTTCGATTCTCAGATTCAATACAGAAGTTCTCCCCGCAAGAGCCGCAATGATATTACGCCCTGCCGTGTACGAAGGAACAAGTAGTATTTTGTTGAGCAACAGGTTTTCCCTGCATATGTCTGCTAAAGTCTCTATCATATCAATCCCTGCTTTTTATGCCCGAATGCGGACTAACAGAAATCTAAGCCTGCCGGGCCCCTTGGAATATCAGGTACCCGCTGCAAAAAGCAGCGGGACCTGTCTTATGTTTATATTTTACTATATATTCCGGACAAAAAAAGGCTATTGTAAGGATAAAATTGTTTTAGCCGAAATGTACAGGTAGAAAAGCTCGGCAACCGAAGCACCAACCACGGCAGTAATTCCGGCAATGGCCATATCAGCGCCAAGCAATAATGCAATAAGCAAAATCAATGCAAGAGTTAACAGGTTAACTGCTTTTCCCTTGCTTAACGGTTTTGTGGTCTGGTTTTTCATCATTACCCCGGTCAAATACTGGATAAAAACTATTATAAACGGAAGCACCGCCGCTACCCGGATTACCCGTTGTGCAAGGTTTGCAATTGTCAGGTCAACGCGAATCCACTCGGTAAGTATATGCATGCCTGCAGGTGTAAACCCAATCACAACAAACAGAACGGTTACAAATGCTCCAAGCAAAAGGGCAAACCTCCTGACGGCGCATTCGGTCTCAGGTTCGCCGGGTTTAATGAATCCTATCGGAACCTGGTAGAACTCGGTTACCGGTGATACAATCAGGGAATACAGCCCCCATGCAACCGAAAAGACTGAAATTGTAACATTGGGATCCGGGGTTTGACCCAGCGCAGTATTTATTATCGGCATATTCAAAGTACTGAAAAACGAAGTAATGATTAACGGCCAGTAGAAACGCCATATGCCCGAAACAGTAAGGGTATTGCGCTGAATAACGCTGTCCCGTTCTTCAAATGCCTTAACAACGTTTTTAACTGTTGCCCTGATTCCAATAAGCGACGTAAGACCATCGGCATAAAGAGAGGTGATCAATATTCCGCCCGCGAGTATCGCAGCCGGTATGAAAGATAAATGGCTTACAGCTGCAACCAGGAGCATCAGGGTCAGCACCCGGACCAGTGAACATACGGGCATCAGCCATGTTTTCGAAAATTTTATCATTATACCCTGGTTAAAATCCTTCAACAAAAGGCCTAACGGGTAAAGAATGAATACCGCAAAGATTCTGACCGCTTCGTCAAGAGTTGTCCCGCTTAAATGAAATGCTTCGGCGAAAATTGCCCTTGTGAGGCCTGTAACCAGAAAAACTATCATTAAAGCTGCAATTATAATTGTCAGGATTACTGCAAACTCCCTTACCTGCCTGTAATTCGGGGCATTATCCGCCAATGATGCAACTGTCGGACTTATCAAATGCAATGGGCTCTGGAACATCGACATAAAACCATGTGCAACCGAATAAGCCGATATATAGACAATCGGAGAAGGAAGTCTTGCCAGCGCGGCATTTACAAAGGTTCCGGTTGAATTAAGAATAATGGCCATGCATATCAGCGGGAAGTAAAACCTGAACTGCATGAAAATCGAGTAATCGGTACGCGAAAAAGCAAAGCTGCTGAATTTGTGTCGCATTTAAAGTTGTCCCCCTGTTAATGTCATGGCCATATTGTACTACTAATTCGGAATTTTTTCTACAGGTTGCCTGCCAGGCTGTTCACCTCCACATTCCTCATACTGAGCGGCACATATTCTCTTGGCGGTGCAATACTCCTGTATGCAGGCCTGATTATTTTGCCCCTGTTCACCAGTTCTTCTATCCTGTGGGCGCTCCAGCCCACAATCCTTGACACGGCGAACAGTGGTGTAAACAGTTCTTCCGGTATATTTAACGCTTTATAGACAAAGCCTGAATAGAAATCCACGTTAATGCTGACACCTTTGTATATCTTTCTTTTTTCGGCAATTACCTCCGGGGCCAGCCGCTCAACTTTTTCATACAGACTGAACTCAGCTTCAAAGCCTTTCTCCTTTGCAAGCGCCCTTGCATATTCCTTGAATATCTCGGCTCTTGGATCGGATATCGAATAGACCGCATGGCCTACGCCATAGATTAAGCCGCTTCTGTCAAAGGTTTCTCCGTCCAGCAGCTTATTGAGATAGTCCCGTACCTGTCCTTCATCCTCCCAGTCTTTAATGTTCTGTTTCATATCGTCGAACATTTGAGCCACCTTAACATTTGCGCCTCCATGCCTCGGCCCTTTCAGGGAACAAAGAGACGATGCTATTGTGGAATAGGTGTCGGTTCCGGTTGAAGTAATGACATGGGTGGCAAAAGTGGAGTTGTTTCCTCCGCCGTGCTCGGCATGCAAAACCAGGGCCAAATCCAGTAAAACAGCTTCAAGATGGGTGAATTTCGAGTCGGGCCTTAGAAGATGAAGGATGTTTTCGGCCGTGGAATACCTGCGTTTCGGGGCATGTATGACAAGGCTTCTGTTCTTGTAATAATGCGCCAGCACCTGGTACCCATAGACGGCCAGCAGAGGGATCTGTGCAATCAGCTTAAGGCACTGCCTGATAACATTGCTGATCGATATGTCGTCTGCCTGCTCATCATAAGTGTATAGTGCAAGCACGCTTCTTGACAGAAGGTTCATTACATCCCTGCTCGGAAGTTTCATTATGGCGTCCTCGACAAAGGATAACGGCAGTTTTCTGTATTCCGACAGCAAAGCCCTAAACTCGTTTAACTCGTTTATGTCAGGCAGTTCTCCAAACAAAAGCAAATATGTTACTTCCTCAAAGCCAAACCTGCCTTCGGACATGAACCCGTTTACTATGTCCTTAATATCCATTCCCCTGTAAATCAGTTTTCCCGGAGCAGGAACAGTCTCACCCTTTTCATTGGTATAGGATGCGACAACGTCGCCAATCTCGGTAAGCCCTGCCAGAACTCCTTTTCCGGTAATATCCCTTAATCCTCTTTTTACATCGTACTTTTTATACAATTCGGGATCAATTTTATTGCGTTTCTCCGCCATTAATGTGTATTCTTCTATAAGTGCGTCCTTTCTTTTTCTGATTACTTCCATTGTACACCTCCTGAGAATAAAATAAACTAATATCAATATTTGTAATATTATCCAGATATTATTGAATAGTGTTAAAAAAACCATGGAGTATATCCATGGTTATATGCTATACCCCTCTTTCACGGCCTACGAGGTTAGCTGCCGGGCTCGGACTGAAAGAGTTATCCTATCCTGAAAAGGAATTCGCCCCCGAAATGGTTCCCCCGCTCCACTAATGTGAATTAAGCCTATATGATTTTTAAGAACCAATTGATTTTTGACTTATTTAATTTTACAATATGCCGTTTCATTTGTCAAACAAAAATTACCGCATGGATCATCCTGTTTAAATTGCAAGTTTAATTGCCTTACAAAATCTTACAGAACCCTGTTTTAAGCGACCACAATCTTTGCCATTTCAT
>ENA-OWOZ01000605-OWOZ01000605.1-bioreactor-metagenome-genome-assembly--contig:-NODE-605-length-42734-cov-4.466746_pt1 | contig 42734 bp, 34 predicted proteins | sample MGYA00238140_ERZ651804 | MGnify/ENA primary metagenome ERZ651804 (study PRJEB26910, sample SAMN07631232) | bioreactor metagenome | isolation source: Switchgrass digestor | place: USA: Dartmouth...
TGGAACGCTTTGCATATCAAAATGATACGCTGCTTAGAACCTATATCCAAAAACACGATAGTGCAGGAAAAGCTTATTTAAATCAAAAACATTGCATCAAACGCTGGAGTATTCCTGCCAAATTAACCGACCTGACACCATCTGGTGAAAAGGAGTTGGGAGAACTAATTGGTTTTAAGAAGTATTTAGAGGATTTTTCTCTAGTTAACCAGCGTGGTGTCAATGAGATGTTGATTTGGAAGGAGATGCTGTCCTATGCCATGCTTTTTGGCATAGCTGATCAAGTGGCAGAGCAAATGAAAGAATTATATCCTGAACTTTCTTTAGAATTGACAGACTACAGTCGAAGCATTGTAACAGCTTATTCATATCATCACTTGCTTTATAACAATATGAGAGAAGCAGAGGAACGCCGAGAACAAGAAAAGCGAAGCAGCGGAAGTGGTGGGTTTACTTCCTTTGGTGGAGGCGGAGGCTCTATTGGTGGAGGCTCAGGCGGAGGAACAAGATAATAATTTATTACATAGGGAGGTATGACTATGGGTTTATTTTCAAAAAAACCACCTTGTCCTATTTGTGGAGGTAAGATTTCATGGTTTCTGCCATGGAAAATTGAGGGCGAATACATTTGTGACACTTGTTACAGCAAAATTGACATAGAAAAAAATAAGATGGAACATCTGACTATGCAGGAGCTTAAGGAATACTTAGTATTTTATGAACAGAATCAGCTTTTAAAAGATAAGTTTGTGATTTCCGAGTGTGTCGATTTTGGCTCTTGGGACACTAATATAGTATTTGACTACAAGAACAAGCTGTTCTGTATGAGCAAAAACAAGGATAAAACTGTATTTGAAGGTAAACACTTAAAATCATTTACTATTAAAGAAGACAGTACACTTTTATTTGAGGGCTACAAAAATGGTATACGCCGATATACCAGTACTGTACCTGAACGTGCTATGGCTCTTGTGCCTCAAATTACTCAGTTTTTGATTAATAAACAAATGACCCGCACACTAGATAAGTTAGACGATGGAAAGGAAAACTTTTCGGTACGGACAGAGTATTTTAATGTTTCAGAACCGTTTCGAAAATTTAATATAGAATTGCGTTTAAACCATCCTTACTGGACTGTAATTAAATTTCAGGTAGATGGCCCTAGGTTTTCTAATGACCGTCCTGATGTAAATGAGTACATACTTTCTTATCAGCGCAGTATTGGAGAAATCGAAAAGCTAGTAACTGCATTCAAAACTGTATCATTTGCAGAAACGCCAGAAGAATCTGTAGGTGTCACTTTAGCAGGAGCAAAAATGGTGCAAAGAAACACTACATCTTCTACTGATGTCATTGAAGAAATAAAAAAATATAAGGAGCTTATGGAAGAGGGCATCATTACACAACAGGAGTTTGAGGTAAAGAAAAAGCAGTTGCTTGGGATTTAGGGAAAGCAAAGGAGGAAAGTACAATATGAAAAATAATACGGTTTGGGGACAAAAGAAAAAGTATCTGTGTATTTTGTTGGTACTAACTATGTTATGGGTTTTGACTGCTTGCAGTGGAGGAAAAAGTTCAGTGCTATCAGAAACTACATCTACAGATATTGATACAGATACTGAATGGACTATTTACTGGTATCTCTGTGGAAGTGATTTAGAAACTAATTATGGTGCAGCTACTAATGACCTTGCAGAGTTAATGGATGTGAACTTACCAGAGAATGTGAAGGTGATTATTCAGACTGGTGGTACTTCAATCTGGCAAAATGAAACTATCAGTGCAGATGCCATTGGACGTTACGTCTATGATCATAATGGATTGCAGCTTATTGAAGAGCTTCCTTTAGCTAGTATGGGCGATGTCAGCACACTTAAGGATTTTCTTGCATTTGGAAAAGAAAACTATCCTGCAAAACATACTGCTGTAGTGTTTTGGAATCATGGTGGCGGTTCAGTTTCAGGCGCAGCATTTGATGAACTATATGGAATGGATTCTCTAAGCCTTGCAGAAATGCGTCAGGCATTTTCTGAAGTCTTTGGAACAAATCCTCAAAATCAGCCTGTAGATATAGTAGGTTTTGATACTTGTCTTATGGCAACAGTGGATACAGCTTATACATTTTTTGATATTGGAAAATACCTTGTAGCTTCACAGGAAGTAGAGCCAGGCAACGGCTGGTTATATAGTGGGTGGATTGGAGCTCTTGCTAAAACTCCTACTATAGAGCCTTTAGAGCTTGCTAAAGTCATTTGTGATAGCTATGTGTTAGGCTGCCAGGAAGTTGGTACGGAGGATAACATAACCTTGTCAGTTACTGATCTTTCAAAAATATCTAATCTTATTTCTGCTTATGACAACTTTGGTAAAGAAGCACTAGCTTTGGCAGTAGAAAATCCAGCATTTTTTGCCCGCTTTTCTCAAGTTGCCAATAATGTTGAAAACTATGGCGGAAATACCCGTGAACAAGGCTATACTAATATGACGGACCTTGGGAGTCTTGCTTTGAAATCTTCAGAGTTGATTCCAGAAACTTCAAGGATTGTTTATGACGTGCTTACTGACTGTGTTGTATATAAGGTAAATGGAAAGTATCGTCCTGAGTCTACAGGCCTTTCATGCTATTACAGTTATAACGGTGATGTAGAAGAATTCAATTCATATGCAGAAATCGGTCCTTCTGATTCATTTAAATACCTTTATGCTTATGGATTAACAGGTCAGCTTTCTCAACAGGGTATGGACTATATTGCTCAGATGAATTACAATGCTTTACCTAAGTTAAAGACATTAAACAGTGTAAATTGGCAGAACAAGCCGGTAATTGTTGATGAGGAAGGTAATGCTACTCTGATACTTGGCAGCGAAGCTATAGATATTCTGTCATCTTTAACCTTTGAGCTTTACTACGCTGACCCTAAGGAGGACATCATGCTGTGTCTCGGTGCAGACAATGATATTATAGCAGATTGGGAAAATGGAATTTTTAAAGATAATTTCCGAGGTGTATGGGGTAGCTTAGATGGAGCATTGTGTTATATGGAAATTGTTTATGAAGGAGAAAATTATAATCAGTATTCAGTTCCGATTTTACTAAGCGGTGAAGAGTATAACTTGATGGTTATATATGATTTTGAAGTAGGGGAGTATGTAATTGAAGGAGCTAGAAAGCCTTTAGATGAAAGTGGAGCAGCAGATAAAAACCTGCGCTATTTAGTTGAAGGCGATGAAATCCAGACTATTCATTATGCTGCATCTATCAGTGGGGATGATGACCAACTGATTGCTGTTCCAGTCGACACCATCACTGTGACTCTAGAAACTTCTTTTGCGGAAATTGAGCTTGGAGATGGATTCTTTATTATGATGTATGTAATGAGAGATAGTCAGGGTAATATTGCTTATTCTGCACCTGTGACTTTTGAATCTGTAGGTGGAGAAATTTATACTAGCGTAGAGTAAAATAAATGCAGTATATAATGATGAAAGTAAAACTTAAGGGGCTGGGAATCTAGCATAAAAAATATTAAAGCTAAAGGGGAGTTTAAATTAAAATGAAGAAAAGATTAATTTCTATATTTCTTTTAGTAATTATGCTGGTTGCTCAGATTCCTGTAGAAGCTATAGCTGCTGCAGGAAATCAGATAAGAACAGCAATTAACACAGTTCAGGAAAAAGAAAATTCAACAAACCCTTTTATAGATGTTCAAGAGGGCAGCTGGTATTATGATGCAGTGCAGTATGCACGTATAAACAATTTTTTCAGCGGTACAAGTGTAAATACTTTTGATCCAAACGGTATGATGAGCCGAGGAATGTTTGTTACAGTACTAGGGCGTATGGCTGGAGTGGACCAAGCTGCATATTTAGGACAGTCTGAATATATCGATGTACCATTAGATGCCTATTATGCTCCTTATGTAGCTTGGGCAGCAAAATACGGCATTACTGTAGGTACTGGAAATGGTAAGTTTGATCCAAATGGTATTATTAATCGTGAACAGATGGCTGTGTTTTTTGTACGCTACTTTGAAACTTTTGGTGTAAACTATGATACTGGAGAAAATATAACAACTGTACCAGCAGATATAGAATCAGTATCTCCATGGGCACGTGATGCAGTTCTAAAACTATGGAAAACTGGTTTGCTTGCTGGAGATGGAGTAAACTTTAATCCAACAGACATTGCAAGCCGTGCACAAGCAGCAGCTCTATGTATGCGTACTGATAAAGCTGTAGAAGTTTGGTATAAGGAACCAGGGGTTTCATCTGATAGAGTTAGTATTGATTTAGATGTGAAAAACGATTCTGATTCTAGTAAAAGCGATTCTAAAAATAATTCTAAAGATGATTCAAAGAATAATCCTAGGGATGATTATAGAGATGATATTGAGGACAGTCACCCTGGCGGGAACAATACTACTTATTATAAGATAACTTTTGTGACTGATTCTACTAGGAAGGAACAGTTACATCAAAGAAATACTCTGCTAAGTACCCTGCCTAATCCTGCTCAGCCTACAGGAAAGGTATTTTTAGGGTGGTATTATGACATAGAAAAAACTAAGCCTGTGTCTGGAGAGGATAAGCTGACAAGTGATATAACACTGTATGCAAAGTTTGCAGACGCAATGAGTTTAGATGAGGGTGGAACTTTAAATTATGTTAGTGCTTTGGATCAGGAGCCTAGCTTTTCGATATTAGTTGAATTTAATTCTGATAGTGAACCGAAGCAAGGAATCGATTTTAAATTTAGAAATATTACTGCTCCTGATAAAACTCCTGAAGGAAAGATTTCTGAGGAAGACTTATTAAATATAGAGACTGTTGAGGTTAAAGAGATAGGTAATGGAATTTGGGAAGTATCATCAGCAAATGGTGGATTTACTCCTGGTCATACTTATCAAATTGAGCTGATTAATGATAACCTAATTTATGATGATAGTGCAGATGCTTTTGGGAATTTAAAACAAAATAATGCTAAGTATGATATTAATGAGGTGCGTTTTTTTAACTTCAGCATTATTAAAGATAAGGGAACTTTAAATCTTAAACTAAATAATGATATTAAGTATATCAATGTAGATGATGATAATTTGAATCCTGAAGATAGAGTTAGCTTAATGGAATATGCAGGTCTATATATGGCTTCAACAGACAACAGCGGCATTACTACATATACAGCAAATAATGGAAGAGGGAGCTTTACTTACACAGGAGAAGAAGACATACAAGTAGGAGATATAGTTGCCTTTTATAAAGGGACTAAGCCTACAGAGCGAAAACCAGAAAAAGGGACTAAAAACAAAACTAATAATGGTGAAGTATCCTATGTAAAGATTACTGCAATCGATGATGGTAGTACTTATTATTATGTTGCTGCTGAAGGAGAGGATGTAATTTTTACACCAGATGTATTACCTATTGATGTAGATGTTAATGATGGTACAGAGGGATGGACATTAAACGGCTCATCTTTGAGTATAGATAACCAAAAACTAGAGTTTTTTATTGATCAATATGAAGAAATGAGTCAGAAGATTGATACTACTTTAGATGTGGGAGATTATTTAGCATTTTATACTGGTGATTTTGGAAAACCTAACGCAAAAGATGAAGCATATGGTGAAATTTTAAGTATTGAAGTTAAAGAGGATAAAACTGTAGTAGAATATAGAAGAGTAGAACAATCTGATGTAATGTCTGCTATGGATTTATATGATGAGACCCAGCTTAGTGAAAGTGAAATTGAAGATGTAATTAATGAAAACAAGGAAGAAATACAGCGTATAATTGAAGCTCAGCTTATGGAAAGTAGATTTTTTGATGAAGCTGGTGAATATTTGGCTGGAATAGCTATTCAGACTGATGGAGTTAAAGAAATATTTGGAAATGACTTAACTTTGTCTGACTGCACTATTACTTATGCAGATGGCACACCTATAGGTAGTACTGATTTAGCACTTATGGGCAATATTGTAGATAAAGATCAAGAAGGAAAGAAACCAGCGGTTAGTGTCATTATCTCACCTAAATTATCTCATTTTTCTCAGACCCTTGGGGGAATAGGTGTGCGTGTAGAAGTTGCAGTGGACTATATCTTCAAGATTCAGAAGTCAGGCAGTGATAAGCTGATGGAAATCGAATTGACTGCTTTTTTTGAGCAAGAGATAACAATAGGATTCAGCGTTAGCGGTGGTGCTGTATGGAAGAAAAAGTGGATTATCCCTTATATTGCAGACTATCGAATGAATGGAAATATGGACTTAGGCACTTATACTGGTATTGGTATTACTGCTACTGCTAAGCTTAGAGAAGGTGATGAGCCTTGGGGTATGTCATGGCCAAAAAGTAAAGAAGAAGCTGAATTAACTAGGGATATCTTTAGTTTGAGTGAATCTATTAAGGAATTGATGGAAGATTACGAGACTGTTTTTCCTGAAAAAGAGGTTAGTGGTGATGGTGGGCTAGCAGATAAATATGCAGACTTTATGGAGGATGCTAACGAAGATTGGATAGATTTGGTTGAAGTTGATCTTCTAGAGCTACATAGTGCTGTGGATCCACTACACATTTTGGCTTTTGGATTAGACATAGATTTTGTAGTTTCTGCTAATTTGAATGTGGCTTTAGGTATGACATTCCAATATGAGAACCTTAAAAGGCACTCATTTACTATGACGCTTAAGAGTAAGACTGCTGAGAGTGATACTGTAGATTTATCTACAAATGGATATCAATTAGACCTATATGTAATGGGGCATCTTGGAATTAAGGCTGGTATTCGAGCTAAGGCTATGATGGGTCTGTTTTCTACAAAGCTTGCTGGTATAGGACTGCAGATAGAATCAGGTGCTTATGCTAGATTGTGGGGATACTTTTACTATCATCTAGAGAACTACAAGGTAAATGGGGTTTGGCAAAAAGATAGTGGTTATTCTGGAGCCCTCCTCGTAGAAATAGGTGCATATCTTGATATCAAATTTATTGCAGAGGTATTAAATGGTAAATATTCCTATGAACCATCAATTTATGCTAAGGAATGGCCACTGTGGTCTGCAGGTCAGCAGGAAAATGTATATGATTTTGCATATGAAGACAATCTAAGCTTTGATATTTTGAACGTTGATACTTATACGATTCCTAGTATGGTATATGACATGTTATGGATGGATTTAAAAACAGGTGAGATAGAAGAAGGCGATGAGGCTAATATTAAGAACTTTGACAGCAATAAAGAGCCAGATCCAGATAAAGTCAACGAATCAAATGAAGAATATTTCGTTGTGGAGTTATCAAATCCTAACTTTACCTATAACCCTGCTAACAATCAAGTTACTATAGATAAATCTTCTGGGGCTGTAGAGCAAAGCTGCGATATGAAGATTACCTGGAAGGGAACACCACTATCTGGTTCATCTGAGGTACTTAGTAGAACTATTATGTTGAATTGGAGTAATGATGCAAATGCAGCTACTATCGCATTTGAATCAAATGGAGGCTCAGCAGTTCAGATGATTCGCTTACTTGCAGGGACACCTATTGCTGATAAGATGCCTCAAGAACCTACAAGACTTGGATATACTTTTAGCGGATGGTATATAGATAAGAATTTAACTCAGCCTTTTACTGCTAATACTATGCCAGCAGGAAATACTACTTTATATGCTAAGTGGACTCCGAACACTGTAAATTATACAGTAGAGCATTATAAGCAAAATTTAAACGGACAGTATGATATAGAAGATACAGAGAATACTTGGAGTGGTATAGTAGGTACTGAAACTACAGCTATTAATAAGGACTACGAAGGATTTACTGCACAAACAGTTAAGCAGCAGACTATTGCAGCAGATGGATCTACACGAGTTGCAATTTATTATGACCGTAATTCCTATGATTTGAGATTTGACTATGACAATGACAATGGGAATGTAGTTACAGTGAAAATGCCATACGGATCGAAAATATTGGATACTATAAAATCACTGAATCCAGTTAGAGAAGGATATGAGTTTAATGGCTGGGATAAAACTATTCCAAATACTATGCCAGCAGGAAATCTGAGTTTAAAAGCACTTTGGACACCAGGAACGAATACACTCTATAGAGTAAAACACATTAAAGAGAACTTGGATGGAACTTATCCAACAAGTGGAGGTTTAGTGAAAATAGAATCGTTAATAGGTACTACAGGACAGTATACTAATGCAATAGCTGAAACTTATACAGGATTTACGCCACAGGAAGTAGTGCAGAAGCAAATAGCAGCAGATGGAAGTACTGTAGTAGAGATTAAGTATACTCGTAACAAACATAACCTGAGTTGGAATGTAAATGGTGGAGATGCTTTAAAAGGTGCTTATACTAGTGGTACCATAAAATATGGGACAGCAATTATACAGCCTGAAATACCAACTCGTGACGGATATACATTCATTGGATGGTACAAAGATGAGGCAATGACTGTGGAACTGAAAGACAATGAAACTATGCCAGATACTGATTTGACTCTCTTTGCTAAATGGGATAGTACACAGGCAAGCTATATGGTAAGTCATATGTTAGAAGGCTTAGATGGAGAATATGAATTAGTGGAAACACAAAGGCTAACTGGTGCAAAAGGTGGAAATACCAATGCGATAGCCAAAACTTATGAGGGCTTTACAGCACAGCCAGTAGAGCAGAAAAAATAGAGGTTGACGGCAGTACTGTAGTTGAGATTAAATACACTCGCAATAGCTATAAGCTGACATGGAATTTCAATGGAGGATATGTTTTAGGAGTAGATGACTTAGAAGGTAAGTATACTGATATTGAAATAAAATACGGAGCAGCAATCATCAAGCCTGAAACACCAGCTCGAGATGGATATAGCTTCGGTGGATGGTATAAAGATGTAGATATGATTGAGGAACTTGAAAATAATGCAACTATGCCTGCTGCCGATCTGATTATAACTGCCAAATGGATTGGGGAAGAAAGAAGTTACACAGTGAAGCACATGAAAGAGGACTTAAATGGAGGATATCCAGATATTGAAGAGTTAGTAGAAATAGAAACATTGACTGGTATTACAGATCAATATACCAATGCAGTGGCTAAGACGAACTACGAAGGTTTTACAGCACAGCCAGTAGAGCAGAAAAAAATAGCAGCAGATGGAAGTACTGTAGTAGAGATTAAATATACTCGCAACGAATACAGCTTGACCTGGGATGTAAATGGAGGAGATGAATTACAAGGTCAATATACTAGTGGTATAGTAAAATATGGAACAACAATAATCAAGCCTATAGAACCAACTCGCAAGGGAGGATATGCATTTGGCGGTTGGTACAAAGATAGAAATCTGACTGTGAAACTTGAAGAAGGTGACACTATGCCAGCTAGTGCTTTGACCCTATATGCAAAGTGGATTGAGTATAAAATCTGGGTTGAAGGTGTGCAGGTAACTAGTGATAACCTAGAAAATGTACTTTCCGATGGCACAGTATCATATGATGACAAGACTAATACCTTAATTTTGAATGGTGCAAAACTGAAAGGTCATATTAGTAAAATTGAAGAAAGTTCTACCGAACACACAGGAGCAATTTATGCCATCGGTGATTTAAACATTGAGCTAGTATCGAACTCCAACAATGAAGTGCTCAACGACTCGAAAGCAACAGGAGGTAGTGAATGGGCCTGCGGTATCTATGTTACAGGAAATCTAACCATTAGTGGCTCAGGAACTCTTAATGTTACCGGAGGTACTGGCACTACTAGTCACGGTATTAGTGTTGGTGGTAAGTTGATTATCGAAGAAACCAATATTATTTCTATTGGACAAGAAGCAAGTGGAGTCAGTGCTATATTCGCACGCGGAGACATCATTATTATTAGAAGTACGGTTGAAGCGATTGCTAATAAGTCAGCTAGTGGAAGTAGTTGCGGTATAGAAAGCTATGGAACTATTAACATTAGCGGAGGTAATGTTATAGCTACTGCTGATGTATCAAATTCTGTCTTTTCTGGCACTGGTAGTTATGGCATTACTGCAAGTGAGGTTATCATTAGTGGAGGTATTGTTAATGCATCAGGTAAAAAAGCTGCCATAATAGCCTTACTTACTGCAGATGGGATGAAGATTATGGGTAGTAAAGAAGATGTAGAGCCTACTGAAGAATATGATCCTGAGGAAAAAATTACTAATTACAAACGAATCAAAATCGAGCCTTATTCATAAATTTAATATAATCCATAGCGGCGGGTATCAACCCGCCGATTTCATATATAAAAAGCGGGGTGATTACATTTAAACGGTTCATATATTCTGCTTTAATTGTTTTCTACTTAATATTTATCTTTTGTCCAACGTCATTTGCTGGAGGTGGAGAAGTAGTACGTATTGCAGTCATTGACACGGGAATTTCATCTACTGCTATTTCTTCTAAAAATCTTGTAGAAGGGAAAAATTATATCCTACCGAATAATTCTACAGAGGACGATATAGGTCACGGCACAGCAGTTGCGGGTATTATTGTAGGCCTATGTCCTACAGCAGAGTTAGTACCACTAGTTTATTATAGTAAATCAGGAGATGATAGAGCAGTTAAAGGAGATTTGCCTATGCTGGCACAAATTATCAGAGATGCAGTAGATATTTATGGTTGCCGTATTATTAACATTAGTTCAGGAGCTAGAGTTGATACACCTACTCTCAGAGATGCTGTGGCTTGGGCTGAACAGCGAGGGGTGCTGGTAGTCTCTAGTGCTGGAAATGACGGTAACGATACTGTTTACTTTCCTGGAGCTTTTTCTACTGTTCTTTGTATCGGAACTGTAAATGACGCAAAGGATGGTCCTGCTTTTTTTTCTAACTGCTATAAAGGTGTGGATCTGTTAGCACTAGGTTTAAGACTAGCAACTGTCAACCCAAAAGGAGAGGCTGTAAAAGTTAATGGGACAAGCTTTTCAACAGCTTGGGTTACTGGAGTAGCAGCTGCTATGCTAACTGTAGACCCTACTCTAACACCATATGAAATGCGACAGATTTTGTGCAATAATGCTCAGGACATTTGCTCTGAAGGATATGATGTAAATTCAGGCTGGGGAATTGTAGATCAGTATAAAACTATAGCACAAGTAAAAGCAGGAGGAGGAATACATCTACTTTTTGAAGATGTGGCAAATGATGCATATTATCGAGATGCGGTAAATTGGGCACTTAAAAACGGTATAACTGGAGGTACCTCATCTTCTACTTTTTCACCTGATATGATTTGTACCAGAGCTCAGACTGTTACATTTTTATGGCGGGCTGTAGGCTGTCCAGAACCTCGAATTACAAAACATCCTTTTGTAGATGTGTCAGAAACGGACTATTTTTACAAAGCAGTTCTATGGGCAATAGAAAAGGGGGTTACATCAGGTACATCAGATACAAGCTTTAGCCCATATGAGGTTTGCAGTGATGCACAGGTCATTACTTTTCTATGGCGTGCTCTAAATTGTCCTGATGCTTCAGGAAGAAGTGAGTTAGCTGCAAGACTTGGTGAATATTATTACACTGATGCAGTGGCTTGGGCAGATACTAGTGGACTTTTTACTGCTGCTCAAACAGACTTTACTCCTATGAATAAAACCACTAGAGCAAACATTGTGGTTTATTTATGTCACAGCATAGGTGGCGGACATTGATTATGATGTCTAGAGTAATGATATAAAGGCAATATTTGAGTCAATTGAGATTGTTGGTATATTGATATAGGTGTCTATAAAAAGAGCAGCAATACTTATGTAAGAATTAATATATAATATGAGATATTTGAATGAACATGCAAAAACAATGTTTTAAGGTGGCCTGTTACTTATAATAGTTATAAAAAATTGCAAAGCTTGATCATAAAAGAATCTTAAGTGTCAAACTGTGAAAATAGCTTGGCGCATTTCATAAAGAATAAGAAAGTTCTAATTTAATACTATTATTTTAAGGACTTGACCTAATGAGTTTAAGCAGATTGGCGAAATCTTTGATTTCGTGCAAGTCGCTTATGCAATAACTCAAGAAAAGCTTCCTTAGTTCTATAATGTTTTGATAAAAGCTTTTCTTATAACGAATAGGAAAGTCCAATTTTAGTATAACTATTTTAGGACTTTCCGTAATGAGTTACAAGAAAAGCTTCCTTAATCTTACGATACTTTGATAAAAGCTTTTCTTATTTTTAGATTTCATAAATTATGGTGGGATTATGTTCAATCCCACCTAATTACTATGGTTCTGAGATAAGGATTACTTTCAAATTCGATTATATTAATATATTTAGATTAAAATTAGTCTCTATGTCAAAGAGTTGGAGTGAATTGTGGATGTAATAGTGCTTCACTACTATATTTGATTTAATTTTAATATAATGATAGAGACAGATAGAATTTTACATGTTTTTGAGTATAATTTAATAAACCTAGTCAAAACGTATGACTTTTGCTGATATCAATTAGCGGTTATCGTCAATCTCGATTATTTGATTTCTTTTGTATATTTCAATAATTTGAGAAGATGAACTATCAACTTTTTGTTTGAAGCTTGTAGTAGTATTAAAGTTGTCTCCAAAATGCATTGGAATAAAGAACTTTGGTTTCAGTTCCTTGATAAAGTATTCTCCTCCAATATGAAAGTTTTCTTTTAACCGTGGATCAACAGGGAAGAACGCTACATCAATATCAATATTATTATTTTTAATCTTATCAATTTCTTCTTTGAAGGCTTTTTCCATAATTAGTTTTTCATCATCGCTGTCATCGTTCCAATACCACCAGTTTAAATCCCCTGCAAAGAAAATAGTTTTATCATCAACATTTATTAGAAAAGATAAGCCTAAATCTGTAGAGCCAAAGGACTTAATATATATATTATCTAAATTTAATGATTCATAAGGCTTCATAATATAAATATTAGGAGATGATGATTCAACATTGATATCACTGCTTAGTACATATGAGATGTTAGGATGTTCATTAGACCATTGTATAATAGCTGGATTAAAGTGGTCAACATGCCCGTGACTTGAAAAGACGATGGTTTTCTTATTGCTTAAATTTATATCGCCTTTATAATAATCAAAAACTAGAAAATAATTTTTGGTTTCAATAGAAAATCCGCTGTGATAGATATATTCAATTTTCATAGACATATCCCTCCGTGTTATTGCTATTTAAATAATATTATAACAAAAATTGTAATAATCAAAATATTTATATTAAGTTGATTATTTTTTACTTTCCAATATTAATTCCACATATAAATTTATTATGAAAAATTCAAGAAGGAAAAAAGAAACTTTTTAGTTAAATGATTACTATATGAGAATTAGACATATTTTCAAGCTTTATATAGTATAGATTATGAGCATATATATAAAGTATATGAACTTTTATAATTCTTACAATTTCATTAAATTGTTGCAAAGAGAGAAATAATAACATATACTATTTTTGTAACTGTTCTTAGCCAATATTTTTGTATTTTAGGAGGTGAGGCTTATAGAGAGATGAATTATAGACAACTAAATACAAAGCGCCAGAACTCAATAGGTTGAGTTGACGAGGTCATGGTTTATCGAGGTTTTCGGCGGGTGCCATGCGGTGCTACTACCACCGTTAACAGTTGTACAAAACCTACAAGCGATTGTAGGGACAAAGACAACTAGGTAGTTCTAAGCTCATTAGCAGATGGGCTTATTTTGTCGTGCCCAAAATTATATTTGTAAATTAGATGGAAAGAATAGTAGATAAAGACGTAGTATAGAATCATTAATTGAAATATAAATGATATAAGGAAGTGATAATGATGTGTGGAATAATGGGATATATAGGAGATAAGAAAGCTTCTGAAATATTGATAGATGGATTAGAAAAACTTGAATATAGAGGATATGACTCTTCAGGAGTTGCTATATTAAATCAAGGACAAATTCAAATTAGAAAGTTTAAGGGAAGGCTTTCTAAGCTAAAAGAGAGTATTGAGGACAATCCAATAGAAGGCAACATAGGAATAGGTCATACTAGATGGGCAACTCATGGGGAACCATCTGATTTAAATGCTCATCCTCATAAGAGTAGCGATGGGAAGATAGCAGTAGTTCATAACGGTATAATTGAAAACTATATGGAGATTAAAGAAGAGCTTCAGAGATTAGGATATGAGTTCGTATCTGATACAGATACAGAGGTTGTATCACATTTACTAGATCATTATTATAATGGAGATATTGTAGATACAGTGAAAAGAGTATCAAATAGAATTCAAGGAGCATATGCATTAGAAATACTCCATGCAGATCATCCAGATGTAATTGTAGCAGTTAAAAAGGATAGCCCTCTAGTAGTAGGTATAGGGGAAGGAGAAAACTTCATAGCTTCAGATATACCAGCTATATTAAAATACACTAGAAAGATATATATACTAGATAATAATGAAATGGCTGTAGTAAAAAAAGACAGCATAACATTAATGAAGACAGATGGGACTGTAATAACTAAGGAGATGCTAAATGTCACATGGGATATAGAGGCTGCAGAAAAAGGCGGATATGAGCATTTTATGCTAAAAGAAATTTATGAACAGCCTAAGGCTATTAAGGACACACTATTACCTAGATTAAATAGCAATGGAGAAATTAAGTTAGATTCCATAAAAATATCAAAAGAATATTTGCAAAATCTTAGGAGAATTTATATAGTAGCTTGCGGGACTGCTTATCATGCTGGCCTTATTGGAAAGTATATGATAGAGAAATATGTAAGGATTCCAGCAATAGTGGATGTAGCATCAGAATTCAGATATGGAGAACCGTTTATAGATGAAAATACACTAATGATAGTAATAAGCCAATCAGGAGAGACAGCAGATACTTTGGCTGCATTGAGGTTAGCCAAAGAGAAGGGAGCTAGAGTCATAGCAATAACTAATGTAGTGGGAAGTTCTATTGCTAGAGAATCAGATGATGTATTATATACATGGGCTGGACCAGAAATTGCTGTAGCTTCTACAAAGGCTTATACTACGCAGCTAATAATACTAATTTTATTAGCATTACAAATGGCTAAAACCAATGAAACAGTTACTGATGCAGAAGTAGGTAGAATTATTAGTAATTTGCACTTAACTCCTGATAAGATTGAAAAAGTGTTATTAGGTGTTGAAGAAATAAAGAAAATTGCAGAAGAAATTTATAAATCACAAAATATATTCTTTATTGGTAGGAATATTGACTATGATGTGGCAAGAGAAGGTTCACTTAAGCTAAAGGAAATATCTTATATACATTCAGAAGCTATAGCAGCAGGAGAGTTAAAGCATGGAACGCTAGCATTGGTAGAAGAAGGTACTCCAGTAGTTGCTATAGTAACACAGGGAAAATTATTTGAGAAAACTTTAAGCAATATAAAAGAGGTTAAAGCAAGAGGAGCTTATGTAATAGCGGTAGCAAAAGAAGGAAATAATGAAATCGAAAAAACAGCAGATAGAGTAATTTATATTCCTGATATAATAGATGAAATAACACCTATACTAAGCATAGTTCCACTTCAATTACTTTCATATTATGTAGCATATAAGAGAGGATGCGACATAGATAAACCAAAAAATCTTGCTAAGAGTGTAACAGTTGAGTAAATGCGACATTTCCCGGGAAATAAATGTCGAATTATATATTCTCGTATAGTTCAAATAAATTTCACTTTGTAATAATAGACTTTACTTTATAAAAAATATAGCTTGTTTCCAAATCCCGTGGCATATGCAGAATAAATTCTGATTAGCTGCGGGGTTTGCTTTTGCATTAGAGGGATAATGTGCAAGAGCTAAGGTGTTGGGGCTAAAGAGCAAGAAAGAAGATTGATGAGAAAAATGTTGAATTTTAAAGCAGACTTTATTTTAAATATATAACAGAACAATGCTTTTATAAACTGTTAAGTTTTATCTAAATGAAATTAAAGTAATGATAAAAATTTATAGCTATATGTTTAAAGGTATGGATATTAAAAGTAGAAATTTTAAGCCATTTTGACTATAAGAGAGGTAAATTAAAATGGTTTTGTGGGGAATTTTCATTAGTGCTTTTTTAATAGGCTTTTCAGGGGCAATGATGCCGGGACCTATGTTGGGAGTCACAATTGACGGTAGCCTTAAAAAAGGGTGGATGGCAGGTCCTTTGACAGTATTAGGGCATGGGATATTAGAACTTATATTAATTATCATCATGACTTTCGGGCTTAAAGATTTCTTTTCTAATCCGATAGTTTCAGGGGCTATTGGATTATTTGGTGGTGCTTTTCTAGCATGGATGGGTTATGGAATGATAAAGTCTGGTATAAATAAATCAGTTTCTTTAGAAAATCCAAAAATGGATAGCAATGAAGGAATGAGAAATCTTGTGTTAACAGGAGTGCTTGTAAGCGCTACTAATCCATACTTTATTCTTTGGTGGGCATCAACAGGTATGGAGTCAATCCGTCAGTCTTATGCTTTAGGGTTAATTGGTGTTTTATGCTTTTTTTTAGGACATATTTTATCAGATTTTGCATGGTATACAACAATATCCATAGCATTTTCTAGAGGTAAAAAATTGATAAGCGATACGGTGTATTGCTGGATTATTTTATTTTTGGGTATATTTATCACAGCATTTTCAATCTATTTTATAAGCAGTGGGTGGAAGATGCTTTGGGCATTATGATATACTTGTTCAAATTAAATTTGATGAAATATAGTTAGAAAATAAGTTAGAAAATAAGTTAGAAAATAAGCTAGAACAAGTCTTAAAGAAAATAAATCTGAAGTAGTTGTGATGAGAAATAGGGCTATCAGGCAAAAACTATTAAAGGAGAGAGGATTACTAATGAATAATGATAAAACAATTAATACCTTAACAAAATGGTATGATTTTAGGTTAAAGATAATAATTGAAGGAATGATTGTAGGTGTTTTTGCTGGTATATTGGTTGTTTGCTACAGGTATTTATTACAGAAAGTGTTTGAATTTTCGCAGAATATGTATTCGTTGCAATTGAGGCACTACTGGATGATTCCTATATGGTTTTTAGGTTTAATTGCTGGAGGTTGGTTTGTAGGTAAACTTGTAAAAAAAGAGCCAATGATTTCAGGAAGTGGGATACCTCAAGTAGAAGGTATACTACTGCAAAAACTTCAGATGAATTGGTGGAAAGTTATATTAGGAAAATTTTTTGGTGGAATTATATGTATAGGTGCTGGATTATCATTGGGTAGAGAAGGTCCATCTATTCAAATGGGAGCTGCTGCTGGACAAGGATTTAGCAGGTTGTCTAAAAGAGTAAAACTTGAAGAAAGATATCTTATTACTTGCGGAGCAAGTGCTGGACTTGCTGCCGCATTCAATGCACCGCTTGCAGGAGTGATTTTTGCCTTAGAAGAAGTTCATAAGAATTTTTCACCTTTGGTTATGACTTCTGCTCTTGCAGCATCGTTGACTGCAGATTATTTATCAAAGGAATTCTTCGGACTGAAGCCAATATTTGATTTTATGCAACTCAGTCCAATTCCATTGAGCAAATATATATTTTTGATCATTCTTGGAATAGTAGTTGGACTGCTTGGAATAGTTTTCAATAAGACAATTCTTAAAACTCAGGAAATTTACGCAAAGCTGAAATGGCTGTCAACTGAAGGAAAACTTATTGCGGCATTTCTTATAGCAGGAGTATTAGGATTATTTATACCTGAAGTTTTAGGCGGTGGGCATGAAATCATAAGTTCAATTTTAACTACATCATTTTCATTAAGAGTATTATTATTATTTTTAATTTTTAAATTTTTCTTTACTATGGTAAGTTATGGGTCATCTGCACCAGGCGGAATATTTTTACCACTTTTGTCTATTGGTGCACTTATAGGTATTATATACGGAAAAATTATTAATCATTTTACTGGTTTCAGCGAGATTTATATTGCTAATTTTGTTATACTTGCTATGGCTGGATATTTTTCTGCCATAGTAAAAGCGCCAATTACTGGTTGTATATTAATAACTGAAATGACAGGCTCTTTTTCACACTTGCTTTCAGTTGGACTAGTCTGCTTAACTGCATATATTGTTGTTGATGTTTTAAATTCAAAACCTATTTATGAAGCATTGTTGGAAAGAATTCTTAATAAAGGGACAAATCAAATTAAAGGTGGAAAAGATACAAAAGTGATTATTGAAACTCCAATCTTAATGGGCTCAATGCTAGATGGTAAAAAAATTAAGGAAATTGACTGGCCTTCTGATTGTCTTGTAGTGGGAATTAAAAGAGGAGAAATGGAAATAATTCCAGATGGAGATGCAAAAATGTCATCAGGAGATTATCTTATTGTATTATCAAATGAAGATAATGCTGCTGAAGTAAAAGAATGTTTGTCTAAAGCAGGAGAAAATGTATGCTTAAATGATAATTCATGATATAAGGTTATTGTATAGTGCAAATAATATTTATTCAATAAAAATAAGTTTGTCTCAAAACCTAGCAGTATATGTAAAATAAATCTTTATTTGCTGCTGTATAATTCAAATAAAGTCCACTACATAATAATAAAATTCGCTCTGCAAAAATAAAGTTTATTCTAAAATCCCGTAGTCGAAGTAGGAAAAGTTCTGAACGGCTGCGGGGTTTGATTTTGTATTATGGATGATGTGTAACGAATAAGAAATTAATGTTAAATGGTGAGGAAAAAAGCTAATGAGATAATAATGTTGAGTTTTAGAGCAATCTTTATTATCTAATAAGCTTTTTTATTATATAATATTATGTGTTAATATTATGCATTAAGAGAATTGTCTAGGAGGTATTATCCTTGAAAAGAATTCTTTTAGTTGAAGATGATGATAATATTTCTTTTGGCATAAAAACATATTTAGAAAAGAAGGGTTTTAAAGTAGATATAGTCGATAGCTTGACTAAAGGAAAAGATAAGTTTAGCTTGATTTATGATTTAATTGTATTAGATGTTAATTTACCAGATGGAACTGGATATGATTTTCTATCTTATGTGAAACTAAAATCTCAGACTCCCATAATCTTTCTGACTGTGAGAGATGAAGAAAAAGAAATAGTTAAGGGCTTAGATTTAGGAGCAGATGATTATATCACTAAACCCTTTAAGCTCTCTGTACTGGAATCAAGAATTAATACAGTACTTAGAAGAGTAAAGAGGGACACGACTCTTGATGACACGCTTTTTTGTCAGGACTTAAAATTAATAAAATCCCAAACTAAAGTTTTTAAAGGCAAAGATGAGATTAATATAACAGGTAGAGAATATAAGCTGCTTAAAATGTTTATGGAAAATCAAAACCAAACATTAACTAGGGAATCCATATTGGAAAAGCTATGGGATATTGAAGGGGATTTTGTAAATGACAATACTCTCACTGTTACTATAAAAAGGCTGAGAGAAAAGATTGAAGACAACCCAAGCAAGCCTAAGATTATAAAAACTATCAAGGGAATTGGATATAGAATGGAGAGCGAATATGAATAGTTTTATGAAGAATATATTTCATAAAGCAATACTTTTGGGGTTTGTTTTTCTTTTATCCTTCTTCATTTCTATTGGAACATATAATATTTACGAAAAAATGTTATTTGAAAAATTAGCTACTGTAGTTGGAGTTATATCTGAGAATTCAAAGGATATAGAAATACAAGCCATGGCTCAACTAAAATCTGAATATAGTCAATACACTTCCATTGGAAAGGAAAGCTTAGAGAAATATGGATATAAGGATAGTAATTTTATTTTTTTAAAGGATAAGTACAAGGTTATATACTTGAGTTTGTTATTTTCGGCTATAATTACTTTATTACTTTATATAAGCCTGTATATATCTCGTAGAAATAAAGTAAAAAACATAGAAAAATTGAAAAATTATCTAGAAAGGATTAATAGAGGGGATTACTCATTAAACCTAAAAATAGATGATGATTTTTCCATTTTATCGGATGAGTTATATAAAACCATTTTATCCATGAGAGAACTAAAAGAAAAAGCTGTGCAAGATAAAATAGTCCTGAAAGATAATATAGCAGATATATCCCACCAGTTGAAAACTCCAATTACTTCTATTAATATCATGTCTGAATTAATGGAAAACAGTGATTCTAAGGAAGAAAGCATGGAATATATAAAGAGACTAAAGAAGCAAATATCTAGGCTCGAAACCTTAACTAGTTCATTGCTTACTATGTCAAAACTAGATGCAGGTACACTAGAATTTAAAAAAGAGAATATAGATATCAGGAGTACTATAGATTTAGCTGTTGAACCTATTATGTTTTTAATAGACAAAAAGAATATTAGTTTAAATATAGAGGGTAAAGATGTACAAATCAAAGGAGATGCTTATTGGCTAAGTGAAGCATTTTTAAATATTATAAAGAACTGTGTTGAGCACTTAGAAGAAAACGGGCAGATAAATGTTTTCATTCAATCGAATCCAATGTTTGCACAGGTGAAAATTGAAGACAACGGAAGCGGATTTTTAGATGATGAACTACCTTACATATTTAAAAGATTTTTTAAAGGAAAAAATGCTAGCAAAGATAGTATAGGAATAGGTCTTTCTATGGCAAAAACTATTATTGAAAAGCATAATGGTGAAATCATAGCTGAAAATATAAAAGAAGGCGGAGCTAGATTTATAATTAAATTTTACAAAATATTTTAATGTCACTTAAATGTCACATTTATGCTATAAGCTTATATCCATAAGGAGGAATGAGAATGGAAATATTAAGAACCGAAAGTCTTACAAAATCTTATGGAGAAGGTGAATCTAAGGTTATAGCTCTTAGGGATGTGACATTTTCTGTTGAGAAAGGCCAATTCGTATCTATCGTCGGGGCCAGCGGCTCTGGTAAGTCGACTTTATTACATATTTTAGGTGGAGTTGATAGACCAACATCAGGAAAAGTATTTGTAGAAGATAGGGAGATATCAACCTTAAAGGAAAATGAGTTAGCACTATTTAGAAGAAGGAATGTAGGTCTGATATATCAGTTCTACAACTTGATTCCAACAATTAACGTGAAGAAGAATATTTTGCTCCCTTTATTATTAGATGGAAGAACACCTGATATGGAGCACTTTAATGAGATAGTCAGTATGTTAGGCTTAGAGAATAGACTTATGCATTATCCAGGGCAGCTTTCGGGAGGACAACAACAAAGGGCAGCTATTGGCAGGGCCTTAATATATCGCCCAGCAATTATACTTGCTGATGAACCTACTGGAAACTTAGATAGAAAAAATTCTAATGATATTTTGGAGTTATTAAAAGTATCGAACAGAAAATATAAGCAAACCATACTGCTTATAACCCATGATGAAAAAATGGCTTTGGAAACAGATAGAATTATAACTATGGAAGATGGTAGAATAATCTCTGATGAGGTGATTCGCCAATGAACATCCTCACAGAATATACCTTAAATTATGTAAAAAGAAATAAGAAAAATACCATATCTATACTTGTTGCAATAACTGTAGGAACAATACTATTAAGCACTGTTGTATTAATGTCATACATGCTTTGGGATTATGAACTTGAAAAAATAATATTAAGAAATGGAAACTATCATGGTTATTTTAATGCTTATATAAATAAATCTCAAATTCCATATTTAAGAGAAAATCAAAAAGTAGATCAGCTCTATTTAATGACAGAATTTATAAGCGGGAAAATTAATCTAGAAAGACCATATGTGAGTATTTCATACATGGATAAAAACTACCTAGATAATATGCCAACAAAAAATACATTAATGGAAGGAAGACTACCTGAAAAAGCAGATGAAATAGTAGTAATGGGAAACTTTATAAAAGAAAACCCTGAATATAAAATAGGAGATAAAGTAAAGATAGAGCTTGGGTACAGACATAATAATGGTGTACAATTAGGTCCTTTTGATTTATTACAAGAAGGGGAATCATTTACTAAGGAGAAGGAAAAAGAATATACTATTGTAGGAACCATATCTGGGAAAATTAGGTCTTACGAGCCATCCTATACTTTTTTTGGTTTTCTAGATGTGGACTTGATAGAAGACGATATTAGATTAACACCATTTTTGCGTATGAAAAATCCTAGGACAATATATAAGGATTTACCTGAAATCGGTAAAGCTCTAGGTTTTGATTGTGGCGAAGAGGTGCACAGCGAATACTTATATAAAGCAGTATATAACACTTCTTATTTAAAGTTGCAAGGCATTTTACCCCCTTCTGCTGAATTAAATGAAATAATATCTATGGATATTGTTGCCTTTATCATATTCGTATTATTTGCTATGCTCCTATTTGTAATTATTGTTTACAATGTATTCACAGTATGGTCTAATAATAGGCTAAAGCAGTTAGGTATACTAAAAAGCGTAGGTGCTACGCCAAAGCAAATTAGAAAAACTGTTAGATTAGAAGCTATCTTTCTTTCCATAGTACCTATAGTTTCTGGTATCATCATAGGACATTTATTCTGTTATTTTTTGACTGATAAAATAACTAGTGTAGTAAAGAATTCCAATGTAGATATAGATGGGAATATATATAAAATGGTCTTTAAGACTTCACCAGTAATCATTGGGCTAATTATAGTCCTAGCTTTTATAACCATTTTACTTTCAGTTTCCAGTCCTGCAAGAAGGCTCAGCAAAATAGTGCCTATTGAAGCAATTAAGCAAAGTGGGCTAGATTATAAACACTTTAAGAGAAAAAAGGAAAGTTATAGCTCCAGAAATATAGTATCTACTTTAGCTAGAGACTCATTGAATGGAAACAGGAAAGGTTTTAGGACAACAATAATATCTATAAGTACCAGCTTTATCATAATGGCTATTTTCCTAACTGCTGTAAGTATCAACAGAGCAAATCGTGCTTTGAATACTATTGAGAATTATTATACTATGAATGTCACTTTGTATACTGCTGAACTAGCTAATGAAAACATGATTAAAGAAATTATATCAATACCTAAAATTAAAGAAAGCATAGTTTATAAATCAACCTATATATATTCTAAAATCAAACCTGAATACGCATCAGATGAGTTTGACAATATTGGTGGATTTAACGACAATGCAAATGACTACTATAAAAAATTAGATGATGGATATGAGCTTAATGTTGTGCTGATGGGTCTTGATAGTAACAGCTTCGATAATTTTGTTAAATCTCAAGGAGGAAATCCATCTGACTATTATGATGAGAATAACCCTAAAGCTGTACTTTTAAATTTAGTTAAAGAGGATATTAACCAACCTCTAGCTAGAGCTAATTTCATTCCGTTTTTAGATGACGGAGTAGATAGCTTATCCTTAAATGAACTGGCTAATGGAGAAGGGTATAGCTTCAATATTGATATAGGGATGAAAACCAGCAAAAAACCAATAAAAGATCTTTATCTGATGAATTATAATATATATTTGTTTGTACCAAAAGAAATATTAAACTCTTTAATGGAGGATTTTGACTTACCAGGAGACTATGCTCATTCAGAACGTATAAGACTATTAGTAGATGAGGAAGACATTGAAGAAGTAAAGAAAAAAATTAATGAAATTAATAAATATTATTTGCCAGAAGAGGATTATTATATATGGGACATATTAGATGATATAGCACAAGAGGAAATACAAAATAGAACCATGTACTTAATTACTTTTTCCATTGTCTTTTTCTTAGGCATTATAGGAGTATCTAATGCATATTCCAGTATAAATAATAATTTAAGAAATAGAAGACGAGAATTTGCAATGTTAAAATCCATAGGGATTAGCAAGAGTGCTTTAAAGAAAATGCTAAACCTAGAAGGAATATATTATTGTACTTATCCATTCATATTCTCAATACCTTTATCTCTAATTGTCATAGTCATTTTTGCAAAATTAGGTACTGTATTTAGTACTAAAGATATATTATTATTTTTAGATTTTAGAGTTATAGCTATCTATACTGCAGTAATTATTATAAGTATCTATTTAGCATATTATTTTGGAATCAAGAAAGTTGATAAAGATGAAATAGCAAATGTACTAAAAGATGAAGGAATATAGATAGTTTTCTAGTAACAGTAGAAATTTCGTTCTCTGTAATCATGAACCCTAGAAATTTTAGCACTATTATGTTCGATCATTTTGAGATTGAGAAATTTTATTTATTTTTACTCTCTTTTAAACTAGTAATTGTTTTATAAAATTTGATTACACTTGTGAATAAACTTTCTTTGGTTATTTTCAAGCCAATTAATATCATGGAAGGTTTAATTTACAAGTGTATTTTATTATGCAAAAAATTAAATGTTTAAGTACATATATCCTGTAATTCAACAATAGAACCATTTTATTTTTAGGAGGAAATGGATGTGGTGTGAGGAAGGCTTATGAACGTAAGGGATAAATAATAAGGAATATGACTATAGGTGATTTTAAAAGGGTGAGAGTATTATATTGATAAATTATTGGGTAAATAGCAGGAGAAGCGCAACTTTATTTTTAAAATTACTATGAGAAATAAGGTATAAAGGTTAATTAGAAAAAATAACTATTGACTAATTTTCTATTAATTTATATTTTATATACAGCATTATGACTTTATATTTAGTATGGGGGTATTTGGATGGAGAAAAATGTGTCATGGTACATAGATAAGAGAATTGAAAGAACTATAGAAGGTTTAAAAAAACGCAATATGGAAGGATATTTTGTCAATGATGAGGCAGAATTGATAGGATTGCTAACAAGACTTATTCCTCAAAAATCCTTAGTAGGCGTAGGAGATTCTATGACTCTTTTTGAAACAGGAGTAATAGATTTTCTTCGTAAAGGCAATTTTATCTTTCTTGATAAATATAGAGATGGCATAACAAGTGAAGAAAAAAGAGGGATTTATATAAAAAACTTTTCAGCAGATACTTTCATTTGTAGTACAAATGCTATAACTGAAAGTGGTGAATTGTATAATATTGATGGTAATGGAAGTAGAGTTGCACCTATGTTATATGGACCTAAGCAGGTTATTTTAGTTGCAGGGATTAATAAAATAGTTCGTGATATTGAAGAAGCAGAACGAAGAGCTAGGCAATATGCTGCTCCAATAGATGCAAAAAGGCTAGGTAAAGATACCCCATGTACTACTTTAGGCTACTGCATAGATTGCAAGAGTCCAAATAGGATATGCAATGATTTTGTAGTGATTAGGGGGCAATTTGTCAAAGGCAGGATAAAAGTGATTATAATTAAAAAGCAGCTAGGATATTAGTGATCCATTTTATACTAATATATTCTGGGTATGTCAATTAAATATTAAATATATTTAGGGGGAGATGAATTTGATATCCGGAATTAGTCATATTACCTTCATTGTTAAAGATTTAGAAAAAGCAACAACATTTTTTCGAGAGATATTTGGAGCCAAAGAAGTATACTATAGTGGTGAAAAGAAATTTTCTATATCAAGAGAGAAGTTTTTTGATAAATGACATTTGGATTGCAGTTATGGAAGGTGAACAAATTGAAAGGAGTTATAATCATATAGCATTTAAAATTGATGAAGCAGATTATGAAATATACCTTGAGAAAATAAAAAAACTGGGATTAGAAATTAAAAGTGGAAGAAAAAGAGTTGATGGAGAGGGCCGTTCGATATATTTTTATGATTATGATAATCATCTTTTTGAACTTCATACTGGAACATTAGAAAGCAGACTGCTTTGCTATCAGCAAAAGCAAACTGATAATTCAATTAAATAAGTTGTAATTTAGGGCAATGTACATAGAGGTGAATAAAATGGAAGTGCAAGAGGTGTTAAATAAATTAGTTGAACATTGTTGTAATATTTTTGAGAACAATTTGACTGGTGTATACATACATGGTTCTATTGCAATGGGATGTTTCAATCCTTTAAAAAGTGATATAGATATTTTGGTGGTAGTAGAAGATGCAATTACAGATCTTCAAAAGAAGGTATTTATGGATAACATTATCGCTTTAAATGACTATTCGCCAGGTAAAGGTATAGAGATAAGTATAGTTAGAAGTGAATACTGCAAAAATTTTGTTTATCCAACACCTTATGAACTGCACTTTTCAAATATGCATCTCCCATGGTATAAGAGTAATCCTACTGAATATGTTGAAAAAATGAAGGGTACTGATCGTGATTTAGCAGCACATTTTGTTATTATAAAGAAAAGGGGTATTGCATTATATGGAAAGGAAATCAATGATGTTTTTGAGGAGATACCACATGAAGCATATTTAGATAGCATCAAGAGTGATATTATAGATTCGCAAGATGAAGTAATAGAGAATCCTATTTATGTTATATTGAATCTATGTAGAGTCTTAGCGTATGTACAGGATGGTTTAGTGCTTTCAAAAAAAGAAGGTGGGGAATGGGGGATAAGAAATATTTATAATAAAAAATATAGTAGACTAATAGAAGAAGCGCTTGTATGCTATATATCAGACAAAAATATGATTTTAAATAATTCTCTTTCAGTAGAGTTTTGCAAATATATGAAAAACAAGATAGGATTATAGAAAGAGTTATAAAATATGTGTATAAACTAAGAAACACTTGCTGAAAATAAAAAATTGAGAGTTAAGTAAAAATCATGGTGAAAATAGGTGATAAACCTTATAAAAGCCGTGATTTTTTTGTATGGAGAAAATTATAGAGTAGGATTAAGAATAGATGATGTGAGAATTTGGAGTACGTTGGGTTTTGATATAAATTTTTGGAGTGTATAGGTACAAATTAACTTAATAGTAATATCACCACAAGTAGAAAAATAGTATTATATATCACTATTTTTGCATATTAAGGGGTGTATTTGATGAAGTTAATAGTTATAAGAAAAGAAGTATTGCTAGTTTTACCTTTAATTATAGTAGGAATAGTTTTTGTATTTATGGAAAGAGATGATTCAGTTCCTGCGATGTATCTGCCTATTACTAATAAGGTAATAGCTATAGATGCAGGACATGGAGGGGTAGATCCAGGTGCAGTAGGAAAGCAAGGAGTTAAAGAAGACGAAATAAATCTGCAGATTGCATTAAAACTTAGGAAATTAATAGAAGAAAATGGTGGAGTAGCTATATTAACAAGGAATGATGGAGAAGGCTTATATACAGATGAGTCAAAAACCCTTAGAGAAAAAAAGAACGAAGACCTTAGAAATAGGAGAATTGAAGTAAATAATAGTGAACCTGATGTATTAGTTTCTATACATTTAAATAGCTTTACACAGCCTCAATACTATGGTGCACAGACTTTTTATAAAGCAGGATGTGAAAAAAGTAAAACTTTAGCTTTTTTAATACAAGAAGAACTTAGAAACATACTAGATAAGGAGAATAAAAGAGTACCACAGCCGAGAGATAATATTTATATTATAAGAGAGTCAGCATCACCAGCAGTTTTAGTTGAGTGTGGTTTTTTGTCTAATCCACAAGAAGAGCTTAAGCTAAATGACCCAAAATATCAACAAAAAATAGCTTGGGCAATTTATATAGGTTTAATGAGATATTTTAACGAATATGATAAATGAACCATAATATAAACAGCCAAAGAGGCCATTTCAATCGATAATGAATATCATATAAGTATTATCTAAATCAATTGTGCATAAAACATTGTGGATAACTTTAATAATTGTGGAAAACTAAGTATTATGTAAAGTATTGTCGTCTACGATATTAATTTTTGGAACTAATAGTGTTTACATAAGTTATCCACTGTGACTTGTTGATAATGTGGATAAAGTGGATAAGAGTTGAGAATATATATCAAATGAAAGACTAAGCAGAAGAATAAGCTATTTATGAACGTTTATAAGCATTTTCTTATGAAACTAAAGTTGTCTATTATAGAAATCTTATTAAATAATGCTTTGAAAATTTTCATTGCATGTAATAGAATATGAGTATGCAAGTCAAATATACTACTTCATTATATGAGTAAATTTTTATCGACATGTTAAAAATTAAAGAAGTTTATTGTGCAACATATTGAGGAAAAGTTCTTGCTTATAAGGATTGTAAATTAGAACTTTCCTATTTGATATAAAAAGGTGGCTGATGAATCAATGAAAAATAAACCTTTAATTATAGGAGCAATATTGTCTTTAATTGCATTAGTAGTATTTATTTTCTTGGCAATAGGTATAACTTCAGTAGATGGAGGATTAGACTTTGATAATAAAATCCTTTCATTTGTCCATAAAAATATTAATCCTGCAGTAAAAAATTTAATGATAATAATAAGTTTTATAGGTTCTGCAAAGTTTTATTTTATTATAGCACCATTTCTTATTTGGTATTTGATTAAAAGAAAACATATTATTGAGTTATGGTCTCTAGTAGTGGCTATATTAGGAAGTGTGCTTTTAAATAATATATTAAAAGCCTCTTTTGGGAGAATCAGACCTCTTGAGTTTTTTCTAGTGGAGCAAAGTGGTTTTAGTTTTCCTAGTGGACATTCTATGAATACACTTACTTTTTATGGAATGGCTGTATATCTTTATTTAAGAAACAAAAAGCTAAGTTTAAAAAAAGTACTTATTTGGGTATCTGCAGTAATTTTCATATTACTTATGGGCTTTAGTAGAATATATTTAGGAGTTCATTGGCCTTCAGATATTATAGCTGGCTATAGTGCAGGCTTTATTTGGCTGTATATATGTGTGCTAGGTGTAGAATATATACATAAAAGCAAATCTAAAAGCTACTAATTAGTAAAATTAGTAGCTTTTAAATAATTAGATTGATGGGATATTTATATAGAGTCAAACTTTATAGTAAATTTGCTATTTATTGAGAATTGAATATGTGTGCAAATATATAATTAAAAACAACTGTCATCTATTTATAGTATAATATTTAAATTAGAAAATATAGATAAGTTTAGGAGGTACAAATGGACATTCAATTAAAACCTTATAAAAAAGACTTCCAACATACATACTCTATAGGAGTGTTTCCTACTTTAGAGCTGTTAAAATATAAGAAAGATGAAGTTTTAATGGTATTAATAAGTTCTACTGGTATGGAAAATGAAGGAGTAAGAAAGATAACAGATTTGTGTGATAAATACAATATAGAAGTTCAAATAAATGATAAGGCTGTTAATAGAATATCAAAAAAAGAAAATAGTTATGCTGTAGGAGTATTCAAAAAATATGAACAGCATTTAGATAAGCGAGAAAATCATGTGGTGTTAGTAAATCCGAGTGACATGGGTAATTTAGGGACTATTATTAGAACTATTTTAGGTTTTGGAATTAAAAACCTAGCTATTATAAGACCTGGAGCAGATATATTTGATCCTAAGGTTGTAAGGGCTTCTATGGGTGCAATGTTTAAGCTATCTTTTCAGTACTTTGATGATTTCTATAGTTATTCAAAAATATATGAACATGATATATATACGTTTATGCTAGATGCTAAAAAAAGCTTACACGATATTAAATTAGATAGTAATAGACCTTATTCTTTAGTATTCGGAAATGAGGGTAGTGGGCTAGGAGATGAGTTTAAAGATATAGGTACAAGCATAATAATTCCTCATAACAATGAAATAGATTCATTAAACCTTTCTATTGCAGTAGGGATAGCAGCATATGAGTTTACAAAAAATAATTTCTAGTAAGAGAATTAGATGTAATTATTGAGATCTTGCCATACTGAGCTATTATTGTTTTTCTTAGAGGGAACCTTTGGCTCAGTATGACAGATGTATTGGCTGCTATTGTTCAAATCTTATGGCTCCTCTAAATCTTCTTCTCCAATGCCTTTCAAGCTTACTTATAAGTAGTCCGCTTCTCGGAGACATATGGACAAACTCTTTATTACTTATCATAATTCCTGCATGGGTGATTACATTATGGTTGATTACAAAATAAGCTAAATCAAGGGGTCTTAATTCATCAATACTTACATCCTTCCATCCAAGACTTTTAATTCCTCTAATGTACCTTTCAGGATCTATTTTGTACCATTCTTCTTCTATAGGCTTCCCATCATCGCCGGGAATGTCTATTCCAAAGTCTTTATAAAAAAGCTTTATAAATCCAAGGCAATCAATCCCTTCTTCTAAACTTCTTCCATTTCGAAGAAATCTAGCATTTTTATATTTTTTTATATTCTCATAAATCTTTTCCTGAATATTATCATTCATATAATTTATCCCTCCAAGTATGTAAGTAAACTAAAAAGCACCATATTACATAATATGAATGAGTCTATAAAGGGTGAATAAATTATTGAACTATTTTCTTTAATGGGGCTTATTATAAAAATCAATAAAACGAGTTAGAAATATAGAAAAATTCAATTGTGAATATAATAACAATAATAATATAATTATATGTGGCAAAATTAAACAGGAATGGAGTGATTATATGAGTAATGAAAAATGGAAGATACTAGGATCAGGTGCAGTATTAGGTATACTGGCAGCATTACTTGTGAAATTTGGAAACCCAGTTAATATGGGTATATGCGTTGCTTGCTTCTACAGGGACATTACAGGAGCATTAGGGCTTCACAGGGCTGCAGTAGTACAGTATATAAGACCTGAAATAATCGGATTTATTCTTGGCTCATTTATATTTGCAAAGGCTAAAGGTGAATTTAGAGCAAGAGGTGGTTCTGCACCAATTTTACGTTTTGTATTTGGATTTTTTATGATGATAGGAGCATTAATGTTTTTAGGATGCCCACTGAGAATGATTTTAAGATTAGCAAATGGCGACTTAAATGCACTAGTAGGCTTAGTTGGCTACATAGCTGGAATTTTAGTTGGGACACAATTTTTGAAGCGAGGCTTTACTTTAGGAAGGAATACAAAACAACCTACAGCTTCAGGATATGTAATGCCTGCTATAGCAGTAGTATTGTTGATTTTATTAGTGACAGCACCTTCATTTATATTCTTCAGCACTGAAGGACCTGGTTCAAAAACAGCACCTATTATAATATCATTAGCAGCAGGGCTTATTGTAGGATTAATGCTTCAGAGAACTAGATTCTGTACAGCAGGCGGATTTAGGGATGTATTTTTAATAAAGGATTTTCATTTCTTATGGGGTATAATAGGAGTATTTGTGTTTGCACTTATTGGAAACTTAATATTCAATCCTTCTACATTTAAAATTGGATTTGCAGATCAGCCTGTGGCACACTCTGACCATGTGTGGAACTTTTTGGGAATGGCTTTAGTAGGTATTACTGCAGTATTACTTGGAGGCTGTCCGCTAAGACAAACTATATTAGCGGGAGAAGGAGATACAGATGCAGCTGTTACTATACTCGGCTTAATTACAGGTGCGGCATTTGCTCATAACTTTGGATTAGCTTCTAGTGCTGCTGGAACTACAGTAAATGGAAGGATTGCAGTAATAATAGGTTTTGTAGTAGTTCTTGGTATAGCAACGTCAATAGTAATCAGTGCGAATAAAAATAAGAATAAAGCTGCAGTAAAAGAAGGAGGTCAAGTAAATGGCTAATACAATAGATGCAAGAGGAAGATCTTGTCCTGAGCCAGTTATAATGACTAAAAATGCTATAGACAGCGGATATAATGACTTTGAAGTGCTAGTAGACGCAAAGGTAGCTGTTGAAAATATAAAAAGGTTTGCTACAAATCAAGGGTTCAATGTGACTGTTGAAGAAAATGATGGAGAATTTACCCTTAATATAAGAAAATAGGTGAGGCCGTGAAAAATTATTATTGTATAGCTACATTTCATACTACTAATCAAGCTATTACCTTTGAAAAGGTAATGAAGGATAATAAAGTAGAAGTGAAACTAATGCCTGTACCAAGGCAAGTTAGTTCAAGCTGCGGGATAGCAGCTCAAATTCCATGTGAGCTTAAAGACCAAATCATTAAAGTTTGCTTAGAACAAAATATAGAAATAGATGAAATACATAAAATAGAAGTAAAACATAGCAATGGAATATTGTCAAGGCTGTTTAAGCAGTCAAGTTAGCGCTTAAAATAATTGAAGTCCAATGAGCAAATAAAACTTATTGGACTTCAGTATTTTTGAAAAGTTTAATTTTGATAATGTCGTAAATTTTAAGCAAACTGCAGAAATCCTTGTTTTTAATTAAGTCGTTTATGCAGTAGTTCAATAAAGGCCATCATTTTTTCAAAAAGAAAGCATCGCTAACTACTTATTTAGTAGTTGTGCGATGCTTTCCTTTCGTTTACTGTCTAAATGACATTTCACTATTTAGAAGTTTCTAGGATATAAGCTTTGAATATGTATTAAGGCCATTCAAATAATATTATTCATTAACTATGATAGAAAGTTCTCTGATAGGTGGTGGATCAATAGGATCAATAATATCACCAGCAAAAGCTACAGTGCATACACTAGCAAGAATAGTGAGAGCTGATAATAGTATAAGTAGTCTTTTCTTCATAATATTACACCTCCTTTTCTTTTCTTAATAAATCTAATATAAGGCTTTCTGCCATATTAGATTTATTTTGCTTTATATAGTAAAGCAAGATTTTAAGTACTAGTGAAAAGTCAGGATTTAAATTAAGAGCATCTAATTGTTCTTTCATACTACTTAGCAAGCCTTCGAGTTTATCAAGCCAATTTGCATCAATATATAATTTAACTTGTTTAGCCCTGAATTTTTTTAGAAGAAAGTGATTCTCATTCTTCTTTGCTAGGGATAAAGCAGTTAACAAATACTTTTCACTATCATCATATCTTTTTAAATGAGAATAAATATTTGATATTTGAAAAAATATTTCAGGAAGATAATATGAGTTTTCATCTATATATGGCAAAATAATCATTATTTTATCAAAATATTTAGTAATATTTTCTGTGTCATTTTGTTTAATGTAAATCTGTATCATATTTATATAAGTTGCACAGATTTCATCAATATTATCATTTTCATTAAGTATCTTCAGTATATTATTGAAACAATTTAGCGCCTTATTTAAGTTTCCAATTTTAGAATAGCAAGCACTTTCTAGCATAAGAATCTTTTTAATATCTTTTTTTTCGGTGTATGCTAAATAGGCTTTAGCATTTTCTAATTCATTAAGGCATTTATTAATTTGATTCAATTTATGATAGGACAATGCAATATTATAATGGAATTTTCCCTTTACTTTATCTGGAATATCGTTGTGATTTAGCAGCATGTATCTGCAAAGATTAATAGCTTCTTCATATTTTCCAGTAATTATACAATTAGAACATAATTTTATGGCTAGTTTAAAACGAGTTTTCAAATTTGGATAACTATAGGAAGCTTCTAAAGCCTTAAAATAATAATAATACTCTTTATTTAAATTGTTTGATACATAGAAAATATCACCTAACAGCTCGTAAATCCTAACTTTTTTATCTATAAAATTCCATTTGTTTAAAAAGCTTTCAATTTTATTTAGCTCCTCAGGACATATGTTATACTCTTTTTTTAGTAAAGCGTTTTCAAGCCTTTCTATATATTCATTTGCAACTTTTCTTGCATCATATCTATCAGGATTAAGCAGATCCTCACCTTGAATGAATATTTCTATATCTCTTTCTTGCATAATTTTATTAATATTTTTGGCTATTATATTAGCTACAGTGTCATATAATGTTGCCTTGTTATTTTCTATTAAGCTAATTAAATTTCTAGTTACTTCTTCTCCAACTATTTCATGTTGTTTTAATCCTAGGTCTTTTCTTATTCTTTTAAGGTTTTCACCTACAGTAATTTTATTGTTGATTCTCATAAGCAACGCCCTCTAATTTAGATTTATTTTCAAAGAAAAGAATACCATAAAATTAAAAAAAAGTGAAGAGCTGGTGTAAAAAAACAAGTATTTTCAGTCTTTTCTTTTTATTACATTAATATTAATAATTAGAAATGAATTTTATAATTAGTTTACAATGACTAAGGGGGACAAATATGCACGAAAAAATAAGAGTTGGCATCATAGGATACGGAAATTTAGGCAAGGGAGTAGAGTTAGCTATTAAGAAACATACAGATATGGAACTTGTAGCAATATTCACAAGGAGACCTGTAGAATTTATTGAAAAAGTTGATAAAAACACTAGAATTTTAAATACAAATACAGCACATAATTATGCAGATGATATTGATGTTGTAATTTTATGTGGCGGTTCTGCAACTGATCTTCCAATACAGGGACCTTACTTTGCAAGTATTTTTAATACAGTTGATAGCTATGATAATCATAAAAATATTCCAGAGTATTTTAAGGCCATGGATAAAGCATCAAAGACTAATAATAAGACAAGTGCCATATGTGTAGGGTGGGATCCAGGACTTTTTTCAATGAGCAGGTTATTATTTGAATCTATTTTACCTTGTGGAGATACATATACTTTTTGGGGTCCTGGAGTTAGTCAAGGTCATTCAGATGCAGTTAGAAGAGTTTCAGGTGTAAAGAATGCAGTTCAATATACTGTACCTAAAATTGAAATAGTAAAAAGGATTAAAAAAGGTGAAGCTCTTAGGCTAAATACGTCAGATATGCACACTAGGGATTGTTATGTAGTAGTTGAAGAAGGAGCAGATAAAAGCAAAATTATTGAGGAAATCAAATCAATGCCTAATTATTTTTCAGGTTATGATACTAATGTTTTTTTTATTACAGAAAATGAGTTAAGAGAGAATCATAATAAAATGTATCATGGTGGTTTAGTTATTAGAAGTGGGTGGACAGGGAAAAATTATTCGAATAAACATATGTTAGAGTTTTCCTTAGAATTAGATAGTAATTCAGAATTTACAGCAAGCATATTAGTTACATATGCAAGAGCAGTATATCGATTAAATAAAGAAGGAAATATAGGGGCAAAGACAGTGTTTGATATACCGTTAAAGTATATATCTAGCAAATCAGGAGAGGAATTACTTCAGAGCCTGCTATAAGACTATATCAATAGTTTTTTTCAGGTTCATAGGGATCCTCTTCATAATCGAATTCAGTCTTTTTCTTAGTTGATTTATTAGTAAAGACTCTGTAACTATTTTTGCTTTTAACTATGTTTTTTAATTTGTCATAATCATCTTCTTCATAATCAAAATTAGATTTGAAAAATTTTTTACTGCTAATATTAATCACTCCCTTTGATAATAATTCCTATAATATTATATCATTCTAAAAAAACAAATGAAGTAAAAAAATTTTGTTATAAATTTTTTTGATAATGAAGTAGGAAAGTCTTTTTTATGTTTTCAAGAAAAGTTTTTTGCTTATCATTTGCTTCGTTAGAAGCTTTTTTTTTTACACATCATTTTCTTAGAAGTTATAATTGCCTTTTAGAAAATAAAATATTACAATAAAGAAAAGAATAAGGAGTGATAGCAATTTTGAATAAAAAGGATTTATTGATATTAATAATCCCCTTGATTATTGCTGGCATATTGTATTTTATGCTTCCAAATCAAATTCCACGACAAATTGGTTTAAATGGGGAAATCAGGTACGCAAGAAAGGAAATTATATTCATATTTGGATTACTGCCTTTTTTAATTTATAGAAAATATGCGAACAAGAAATGAAATAATAACTAGAACTAGAGGTTTGCTCAGTTTTATTTTAATGATAATTGAATAATTAGAAACCTATTATATAGGTCAGGTATTTCATATGTTATATTAAGAGAGGAGATAAGAGTAAGGTATTTAGAAGATTTATTTATAAGAATAAGATTTTAATATATGCATATTTTATATATATTAAATTTGATACCTTTATGAAGGAGCAATGATTATGAATTCGATATTAATGTATAACTCAAAAGTTATCAAAGCTCTTTACTTTGCAGCCAAGGCTCATAGGAATCAATTTAGAAAAGGAAATGCGGATATTCCATATTTAGTTCATCCAGTAGAAGTAGCTATGATCCTTCAGGAGAATAATATGTCAGAGGAAATAGTGATAGCTGGTTTATTACATGATACATTAGAGGATACATCAGTTACTCAAGAAGATATAGAGAGAGAATTTGGGAAAAAGATTTTAGAGCTAGTTTTAGGCGCTTCTGAAAGACTTGAAGGAAGAGAACATACTGATTGGAAGACTAGAAAAAGCCATACTATAGAGTATTTAGCTAGTGCTCCGTTGGATGTTAAATATGTTTCATGTGCTGATAAACTGTCTAATATAAGGTCAATGTTAAGAGACTATGAGGAAGTAGGAGAAGAATTGTGGAAAAGATTTAATGAAAAAAATCCACTAGAGCAGAAATGGTATTATGTAGGATTAACTGAAAGCCTAAAAGGATTAGAATCATTAAAAATGTATGTGGAATTTAAAAGCTCAGTTGAATTGTTGTTTGGGAAATATAAAGCTAATTGAAAAAAATCCTCTCAAAAAATCTGAGAGGATTAATTTTATAACTTTTTACCTTCTACATAGCGAGCAATAATATTTCTATCATCTCCGATATATAGAAACCTTTCTAATCTATCTTCTAAAGAATATCTACTTGCGATCAATTCATCATCTTCTATAACTAATGCGTCAAAGTAGTAGCCTTCCTCAAAGCTTCCAACTTTTCCAAAGAATTCTCCACCTGCTCTAGTTCCTAAATAAAAGGCTTCAGATACACTAAGAGGTGGATATTCTGGATGATCCATGCTGTATAGTTTTGATAACTGAATTGCTCTAACTATGGCTTCATTTAGGCCTATTTTGTGTCCTCCTGCAATATCACTGCCTAATCCAATTTTAAGTCCTAGATTTAAATATTTTCTTATAGGCATTATACCGCTTCTGACGTTGATATTAGAATCAGGGCAGTGAACTAAAATAACATTGTTTTTCTTTGCTATTTCAATTTCATCATCATTTAAGTAAATAGCATGTGCCATAACTGTATTGTTAAGTAATCCATACTGTTCATATACTCCAAGGTAGTTTTTTGAGTCTGGGTAAAGTTCACTTACCCATTTGACTTCGTCTATATTTTCATCTACATGAGATTGTACTGGCAAATTATATTTCTCTGCTAGCTCTCCTAGCATTTTAAGTGATTCTTCTGTGCTTGTAGGTGCGAATCTTGGAGTGATTATAGGCTTAACTAGTTTTTCATCTTTATATTTCTCTATAAGATATCTTGTACCTTCAAATGATTTTTCTGTACTTTCTATGATGAAGTCTGGAGCATTTCTCTCCATATTTACTTTACCAACTAAAGCTCTTATACCCTTTTTCTTTAATACTTCAAATAATACTTCGGTACCTTCTGTAGAGGAAGAAGCAAATATACAAGAACTAAGGGTACCATGAGCAACTAAATCATCTGCAAATCTTGAATAAACTTCTTTAGCAAAATCCTCATTTTGGAATTCTTTTTCTAAATCAAAAGTATAGTCGTTTAACCATTCAAGTAACTGCTTAGTCATACCCATTCCACACTGTAAATATTGGGCAGCATGTAAATGTAAATCTGAAAAACCAGGAATAATCATTCTGTCACCGTAGTCTGTAACAGGATAATTTTCATATTTTTCAGGAAGCGCTGCATAAATTCCTTCTATTCTTCCATCAACGGATACTATATAGCTATTTTTATGAATTTCAAATTTTTCTCGCGTTTTTGTAAACAATATGTTTCCTTTAAGTATTAGTATATCTTTCATAACTAATCCCCTTTTTTAATATTTCAATAAAATCCCCCGACCTGATAAAGGAAGGGGGGTTTTTTATAGCTAGATTATTAAAGTAGTATAAGTCTAGCAGCAAATAATATTGCTAGTATATAGATTACAGGTGATACTTCTTTTCCTCTACCTGAAAGTAATTTAACAGCTGCGTATGACATAATTCCGAATGATAATCCTTCTCCTATACTATAAGTAAATGGCATCATTACTATAGCTAAGAAAGCAGGGAATGATTCTGTTATGTCATTGAAGTCAATATCAAGTATAGAAGACATCATAAATAATCCAACTATTATAAGTGCAGGTGCTGTTGCTGAGGATGGAACTATAGTAAATAAAGGTGCTAAGAATAATGCAGCTATAAATAATCCTCCAGATACTAGTGATGTTAAACCAGTTCTTCCGCCTTCAGCTACACCAGTAGCACTTTCTGCGAAAGTTGTTACTGTACTAGTACCTAATATAGCTCCAAAAGTTGTACCGAAAGCATCAGCAAATAGCGCTCTTTCTACTCTAGGAAGTTTACCATTCTTATCAAGCATTCCAGCCTTAGTTGCAGTACCTATTAACATTCCGATAGTATCGAACATATCTACGAATAAGAATGTAATTAGTATCATAAACATATCAAAAGTGAGAATTTGGTCAAAGCCAACAAACTTAAGAGCTATTGGGGAAACTGATGGTGGTAAAGCAAATATTGAAGTTGGAATAGGTGTTACACCTAAAGGAATACCAACAATTGTACCTACTACAATACCTATTAACATAGCTCCTTTTACATTTTTAGCTAAAAGAATAACTGTTACGATTAATCCAACTATTGCAACTATTGCATTTGGATCTTTTATACTACCTAATCCTACTAAAGTAGACTCATTAGCTATTACAAGTTTAGCATTAACGAAACCTATAAAAGCTATGAATAAACCGATACCTACACTAACTGCATGTTTTAATGTCATAGGTATAGAGTTAACAATAGCTTCTCTTACTTTTAAGAAAGTAAGAAGTATAAATATGATACCTTCAATAAGAACTGCAGTTAAAGCAAACTGCCATGAATGTCCCATTCCTAAAACTACTGAGAAAGCAAAGAAAGCATTAAGTCCCATACCTGGTGCTAATACGAATGGATAATTAGCTAAAAATGACATAATCAATGTAGCAGCCGCTGAAGCAACAGCTGTAGCTGTAAATAAGGCTCCCTTGTCCATACCAGTATTAGATAGGATGTCAGGGTTAACTACTAGAATGTAAGCCATAGACATAAAAGTAGTGAGACCGGCAATTACTTCTGTCTTTACGTTTGTACCGTTTTGGCTTAACTTAAACTGTTTCTCCAAAAATCCCGTGTTGTTGCCCATAAATTTTCCTCCTATGTTTATTATTTTTTTAACCATTGTTTTGTCAGTTAACGTTTTCCGACAAAGTTAAGGTTATTATGACCACTTAATTTTATAATTTATAATGGGAAATAGCAATATTATAATTTATGTTTTTGTTAGTAGAATATAACAAAAATTATTTGTTTTTTACTTATATGTTAAAGATAATAGTTTTTAGTTAAAACACTAAAAAAAGTAAAATTCAAGGTCGAGTTTATTATATATAATGCACAAAACTCAATTTCATGATTATTTAAATTCTCATTTTATTTTTTCCAATAGAAGTTCTATTATACATATACTTCATATCCATAATTGAATTTAATTATGTACATTATGAATTACGTATAATATAATGAATATAATGAAAATTATGATAATTAAATTTGATAATAAAGGAGGAATGCATAATGAATGCGATTTTTAATAGACGAAGTATTAGAAAATATACAGATAAAAAAGTGCCAGATGAGCTAATAGAGCAAGTATTAAGAGCAGCTATGGCAGCACCATCTGCAGGTAATGAGCAGCCTTGGCATTTCATTGTAATTGATGATAAGGACGTACTTAATGAAATACCAAAATTTCATCCATATTCTCAAATGTTAAGAGAAGCTAGCTGTGCGATTGTTGTTTGTGGTGATTTAAACCTAGAAATATATAAGGGATATTGGGTACAGGATTGTTCTGCTGCAATGCAGAATATGCTAGTTATGGCACAAGATCTTGGTTTGGGTGCAGTATGGCTTGGTGTATATCCAGTGGAAGAGAGAGTAAAAGCATTGAAAGAGTTGTTGGATTTGCCAGAAAGCGTAATACCACTGTCTATAATGTCCATAGGCTATCCAGCAGAGACCAAAGAACCTGCCGATAGATTTAATCCGTCAAGAATTCACAAGAACAGATGGTAAGATTGTATTAAGAAAAGGTAGCTTTTTTATGAATTCAAGTTTTTTAAAGGATAAAATAAAGAATACATATAGCGAGGATGTATTATGAACAAGTATAATATTATACAATGAGCTTTGTAAAAGTTTATCCTAATTATGTTGCAAAAGCAGAGAAAAAAGAATGTACGAAAAAAAGAAGTAGATGAAGTCATTTGCTGGCTTACAGGTTATAGTCAGGAGGAGTTATAAGCTCAACGGAAAAAAGAGATAGATTTTGAAACCTTTTTTGCAGAGGCTCCTCAATTAAATCCTTTAAGGTTTTTGATTAAAGGAGTAGTCTGCGGTGTTAGAGTAGAAGATATCGAAGAACCAATTATGCGAAAAATTCAATACTTAGATAAACTTATTGCTGAGTTAGCAAAAGGAAAAGCGATGGATAAGATTCTGCGGAAATAAAATAAAAATAGACGCTGATTCCAAAAGAATCAGTGTTTTTTGTTTAATTTACAGACAGTATTATTGGAAAAGAAGCTGATATTCGTTATAATGGGATTAAATATAGAAGATAACAAGGATTAAAATCCGGAGGTAGTTATGAGAATCATCATTTCACCTGCAAAGAAGATGAATGTAGATACGGATACCTTGGACTACAATCAACTTCCTTATTTTATAGAGGATGCTCAAATATTGATGGAATACTTAAAAGGATTAAGTTATGAGGATTTAAAGTCAATATGGAACTGTAATAATAAAATAGCTGCTCTTAATTATGAGAGAATACAAAATATGGATTTATATCGAAATTTGACTCCAGCAATTCTTTCATTTGAAGGTATCCAGTATCAATATATGGCTCCAGTAGTATTTCAGACAGATGAACATATATATATTGAAGAACATCTGCGGATTTTATCAGGGTTTTATGGCATACTTCGTCCATTTGATGGAGTTGTTCCTTATAGGTTAGAAATGCAGGCAAAGTTAAAAGATTTTAAATTAAGCACACTTTATGAATTTTGGAATAGTAAGTTAGCAGACAAGCTTTTCTCAGAAAGTAATTGTATTTTAAACTTAGCATCTAAGGAATATAGTAAATGCATTTCTAAATACTTAAATAAAAACATACGATTTATTACTTGTGTTTTTGGTGAACTAATAGGAGGAAAAGTAATAGAAAAAGGAACACTAGTAAAGATGGCGAGAGGTGAAATGGTAAGATTTATGGCAGAAAATAAGATTGAACATATAGAAGATATCAAAAATTTCAACAGATTAGGTTATGTTTTTTCAGAAAAACTATCAGGTAAAGACACATTTGTATTTTTAAAGAAGGACAAGTGAAGGTTTTAGTTTAAAAAATACTAGCCTATTTAGAGTTAGGTAGTAATGAATAAGCAATTTCTTGAGGTAAATTAAATAAAGAAATTATATTTAAACTCAAGAATTGAATATGAAGAATAAGATAAAAATAGATTTTAGAAGTATTGCGTAAATATAATAAGTGATTTTTGATAAAATGAGCATGTTAAATTTGAAAATAGAAAAATTCTTCAAGTATTTTGGCATTACATTAAATGAATCATTTAAAGATACTTTTAATGAAGTCTTGGAGGAATTGAACTTTAGAAAGGAAGTTTACAAAATGAATTTTAGAGAAGAAATATTTAAGTACCAGCCAATTAATGAGCAAGAAGCAAATGATAAACAAATTATATTAGATTATATCGATCATTTTTATAATAATATCCTAACTAGAGAAAATCAAATAGCTCATATGACAAGTTCTGGGCTAATTTTAAACAAGTCCTTAGATAAAATGCTCATGATATATCATAAGATATATAATACTTGGGCTTGGACTGGTGGACATGCTGATGGTGAAGATGACATGCTTAAAGTAGCTTTAAAAGAAGCTGTAGAAGAGACTGGTATATCAAATATAGTGCCTTTATCAGATAATATAGCGTCTATAGATATTATTCCAGTGTATGGTCACTTCAAGAAAGGAAAGTATGTATCATCTCATTTGCATCTTAATATCACTTATATTTTAATAGCAGATGAAAATGAAAGGTTAATTGTCAATGAAGATGAAACTAGTGGGGTTAAATGGATTGAGGTTAGCAAATTATCTGAATATTCTAATGAGCCATATTTGGTGGAAATTTATAATAAAATCATTGATAAGGCTAAAAAGATTATGCTATAAAATGTTTTGCTTATATGTATAACTGTATAATCAAGGGACATATAAAGAAACAATAGGATAATCTAAAATTAATCAAAAAGAATTACTAAAAGATTATCATTCTAAAGAATAGAAATTATGGTACCTTTAGTTTTATAATTTTTTAGTACAAATTTTAATCTTTTTTTGTTCATCATATAACAAAATATAATGGGAAGGGTTAGTCGTAAATTTTATAGTTGCAATGGACTGTCATGTGAACTTATTTATATAGATTTTATTATAATCATTATAAATATTTTGATATTAACTTGGGAAAAAACTGCAACTCATGATATATTAAGAGTACCATATTTAGTTTATAGCTAATAAAAAATTTATTTACGAGGATAACCCAGTAGTATTGCTAAAGTTACTGTATTATAATAAAAATAAAAGGAAACGGTTTTTAGATAGATCTATAAGAAAGGTGATAATCTTATGTATGTTTATTATATTTTTTATGGGTTGTAACAACTTGTAAGAGGTCCTCC